>Ga0256832_1000340_pt1 | contig 29467 bp, 26 predicted proteins | sample 134614metaG_FD_190534 | JGI IMG/M metagenome (GOLD analysis project Ga0256832, IMG submission 190534) | Hydrothermal vent microbial communities from Lau Basin, Pacific Ocean - 134-614 | ecosystem: Environmental > Aquatic > Marine > Hydrothermal vents | place: Pacific Ocean: Lau Basin | collected...
AACTTTTCTATTAAAAAATTAATATCCTCTTTATTAATATTTTCATAAATAGGTAATGTTATTACTTTTTCTGAAATTGCATAAGAATTCGGTGCTATAGATTTTAATTTTTCTGGTAAGACCCAATGTCTTTTTAAATATATTCCTTCATCATACATCTTATTAAACACTTTTTCCGCATTTTCTACATAAATAGGAAATCCTTGAGGGATATCTTTTTCAGAGAGTTCACTAAATACAGGTTCAATTCCTGCATCCTTAATAAGGATACTGTATAAATTAAAAAGTTCTCTTCTTAACTTTCTCTCTTCTTTCAAATCATAATAATTAATCACTTTTTCCGAAAATGTAGAAGGTAATAATAATTCATTCGATGGTTTTTGAACATCTTTCATTACATTTGAACGGGAAAATTTAGGATTATGACCAAAAATTTTCTTTTTTAATAATACTAAAAGAACAAGTATATTCGATATTATTCTTGGTTTTGGTCTATAAATTAATTTTTGTCGAGAATATACACCACCACCTTCAGGAATAGGGAGAAGTTTTCTAAAGCTATATATTACTGCATCTATTTCATCTATAATATAATCATCTGTTAAGTAGTGTGCTCTATCTTCTATTATTATTGTTTTTGGATTTTTTTCTTTTACTGTAGAAATTATCTCTTCAAGATTTTTCTGGTATATTCCAAAATATTGAACAAAATAAAATATATCAATCTCATCTTCAAGATAAGGTTTTATATCTTCAACCTGAATCTGAAAATTTTTTATATCATAATAAATTATATCTATACCATTTCTTTTAAATTGGTCAGAAACTTCTGTACAAACATATGCAGGGAGTAAAACTTTTTGTTTTTTGTTAGGATCTTTTATATTCCAAAGATAAATATTTAAAGCATCTCTTCCCATAAATGTTTTTAAAACTTCAGGAAAATTTGGATTTGAATCCTTTTTCTTTTTAAAACCAAACCAATTTACATTAGGTGAATCTTGGAATTTTGAATACATTTTTATCTTCCTATTTTATATTTATAAAGTTTGTAAATCATTTCAAAGAAATACATAAAAAATGGCAAAGGATCTTTTTTATCAAAAATACACCATACTTTATTCTTTTTAAAGTATATTTTTAAATTTTGGAGTTTATTGTTCAGTTTTAATATTGCAGGTATATCTCTAATAGGAAATAACCAAATCACCCCTTCTTTTTCTGGGATTTCTTCTAAGGATTTATTTATATTTGCCATAGCGTAGATTGAAGCTAATAATGGTTTTTTACCTGAAGCAGTTACCAGCCTATACCATCTTCCTGTTCTGGCGTTCACTTCTATTATCTTGTATAAATTATCTCTTTTATCGTATTTAAATTCTACATCACAAACACCATGATAATTTATATGCTTTAATAATCTAATTGAATATTCCTTTATTTCTTCAATGTTTTCCGAAACAGCACATGTAGTTGTTCCAAAATTAACAGGGTATTGTCTTATTTTTCTTCCAGTAAAAATTTGTTCAACATCATCTTCCTTAAAGTTTGCTGTAAAAACAACTATATTAGAATCATCTCCAGGAATAACTTCCTGTACGATTAAGTCCTGAAAATTTTTTTGAATTTCATTATATATTTTAATAAGCTCTTCTTTAGAAGTAACTAAAAAACCTTTTTTTAAACCATAAATCTTAGCCCATTTGTGGTAATAAACAGGTTTTATAAAACATGGATACATAACAGTTTCAGCCCATTCTTCTAAAGTAATTTCAGAATTAGGTGTCCACGTCTTAGGGGCTGGAATTCCAACTTCTTTACATAAGTCAGCAAACTTCTCTTTATTTAAAATTATTTCGCTTATGTCATTTTTTAATAAACTAAACCTAAATTTACTTTTTAATCTATCTTTATATTTTGATAGAAATTCGATAGATTCATCACCTGTAGGAATTAGTATATTTATATCTTTTTCTTTAGAACTAAAATCATTTAAAATTTTGAGTAGTTTTTCCGGTTCCTTTTCTGGATGGGCATAACCTAATTTAGTTGTATATTTTGAAAAAAGAGCAGTTTCATAAGGATTTAAACCTATAGAATATGTTTGAATACCTTCCTCTCCTACCTCTCTAATTCCAGCTAAAGCAGTTGGTCCTGCTCCTAAAAATATCACATTTATATTTCTCATAGAATCAGTCCCAAATATTATATTTTTCTCTATCCTTTTTTTGTGGACATTTAAAATAGGTTGCTTCTTCTTCATTCTGCTTAATTCTTTTTGCTGTTCCATCTAATACAGAATTAATAACAGGATTTATAGTTTTTACAATTTTCTTTGACATCCTTGTCATCACACTAATATAATCGTCATTTTCATACAAAGGTATTTTTTCCTGAAAGATAATATCTCCACTATCTAACTCTGAATCTAAATAATGAAATGTATATCCTGCTTCTTTCTCTTTAAAAGCCCTCATCCAAAAAACTGGATTACATCCTCTATATTTAGGCAAGTAAGAACGATGAAGGTTTATACTTGCAATCTTTGGAATAGTTAAAATTTCCGGTTTTATTATATAAGAAAAACTTAAACTTACTATCAAATCAATATCTAAATCCCTAATATGCTTAATAACTTCAGTTGAATTGATATCTTTTACAACTTTATGCTTAAAATCGTAAATTTTTTTTACTTCGTCTAATGAATAAAAAATTTCATTATCTTTTTTGTGAATAGTTTGAGCCATTTTTGTTCTTAACTTTGTAATTAATCCCAATTTAGTTTTATTGTATAGGTATTTTATTCCTTGTTTTTGTATGGAATATTTTAAAAATTCTAAAGGTGTTTTTTTTAGTATCGTTCCGTTTACAGTTATTACCTCTACAATATTTTGGCCTTCTTTTAGTAAGGATGCTAATGAAGATGCTCCAGTTATTGAATAAGGATTTGTTAAAACTAAAATTCTATTCTTTTTCATATTTTCGAACTATTTTCTCCTCTATAAAACAAAATTTTTTTCTAAAATAGTTTTTACTTTCTCTCTTTTATTATTTTAGCAGGAATACCTGCTACAATAACATTATCTGGAATATCTTTTGTTACAACAGAACCTGCAGCCACAACAACTCCATTACCAATTTTACACCCTGGTAATATTATAACTCCTGCACCTATCCAAACATCATCCCCTATTATTACATCGGCTTCTGTTTCAGGTTGCTTAATCATAGGAATATCTGATACCTTTGTTCCATGGTTAAAAGCAAATATTTTAACATATGGGCCAGTCATAACATTTTTACCTATTTTTATAACAGCCTCTTTTTTCCCTGCCCATAACACATTATATGCTCCAATAGTTGAGTTATCACCAATATATATTCTTTCAGGATCCCTTAACATAACATGAGGTCTAATTTTTATATTTTTACCTTTATTTACTTTTATAAGTCCATAGACTCTATTTAATAGATAAAACAAAAAAGTATAAATAATATCTTTTAAAAGTGCAAAAGAAAAAAATGCTCTTAATATTTGCATTAATATTTTTACTTTTTTGTTAGAAATAGAACCTTTCATATTAGGGACTCCGCAAACAAAAGATTCTATTTTTTATTAAAAATTTTAATATTGATTTAATATGCCAATAAAAATGTTTTGATAAAAGGTTTCTACTTTGAAGCTGTGATTCGTGAATAACATAAAATTCTGGATTATATATAATTTTCATATTTTGCTTTTTTGCCTTAAAACATATATCTATATCCTCACAATACATAAAATAAGATTCATCAAAACCATGAATTTTTCTAAAAGAACCAGCATTCCACACCATAAAAGCACCTGAGATCCAATCAGGCTCAGTTTTAATATTTGGATCTTTCATATATGGTCTTTTTTTAGTTATAAAAGATATTATAAAATCTAAGATACAAGGAAATTTCCTATTCTGTGAACTTACTCGAGACAACTCTCTATTTAAATAAACCTTAACTCCTAATAAATCAGGTTTTTCTTTATAAAAGAAATCAACTATTTTTTCTAACTGATCAGGAGGTATGTATATATCAGGATTACTTACAATAAAAATATCTTCATCTTTTGGATTTAATATGGAAAAAATTTTATTTACATTTTCACCATATCCACGGGTTTTCTCATCAGCATAGTACAATATATTTTGTTCTCTACAGAACTGTTCAAGTTCTTTTGAATTAATGTTATCAATTAATCCAATATGAACTTTAAAATTTTTGAACTCTCTTGGAAAGTTTTTAAAATTATTTTTTATAATATCATCATGCCCATGTGATACAATGCCAATATATACATCTTTTTTATCCATTTAAATACCCTAAATAGTTCAATAAATTTTTTGCAGCAAGACTATATTTATCTTTTTCTTTATCAACTATACTTTCCATTTTATTTAAGATTTGCTTTCTATATGATTTGTCAGAGTATACATCCTTTATAAAGTTATATATACTTTCTCCATATCCTGTGCTTTCTGAAAACAAAGGATAATTATCTCCCATAATCTCTCTAAATATTGGTATATCAGATAAAACAGGAATTGTTTTTAGCCATAAGCTCTCAACAAGAGGTATTCCATAGCCTTCATTCCTTGAGAGAAAAAAGAAAAACTGAGAATTTCTATAAAGTTCATTTAACTCATCATCAGATAAATAACCACAAAAATTTAATTTTATATTTTTCGGTTTATAATCGCCTATTATAGACTCTGTTTCTGCTGTCTTTTTTCCCACAACATCTATTTCAATATTATTAAAGTAATTATCTTCTTTTATAATTTTATCAGCAAACTTTGTAAATTCTAAGACTCTATCAAAACCTTTATGTCTGTTTATTCTTCCTACTAATAAAATTTTTAAATCTTTATTTTTGAATTTATTTTCAATTTCTTCCATAGATGGTCTTTTTTGCTTTTTAACTTTAAAAGGAATACCATTTGGTAAATATAAAAATCTTTTCTCTTTTTCTGTAACTCCATAAAATCTTTCAAAGTCTCTTTTTGTTGTTTCTGAGACATAACCTAAAGCATCATCAAACTTTATTGCTATTCTTCTTAGTAAATCTGAATAAATTTTTGCAAACGTTGAATAATACTCAGGTGCGACTTTAAAAGAAAAATCATGTATAGTTTTTACTTTTCTACCTGGAGCAAATATAACAGGCATCGGATTTGTCATATAAACAACATCATACTTCCCATTTTTGTATAAAAGCTTAGTTAAATTTATTAATCTAATTGGGAAATTTTTTCCAGGTACAGAGATAAAGTTAATTTTTGCAAAATTATTTATATCTGTAGGAATATTAATTCTATCTTTTAATAGTTCAAAACTTGCTTCCTGAACATAAATATCTAACTTTATTGCTTTTTTTTCTTTAGCGATGAAATTTATCACTTCTTGCAACAAGTTTTCTGCATAAACAGAAACCCCATCATATTTTGTTATGTAAGATGTTGCTACAAAGGCTAATTTATGCAAGGTTTCCTTCTCCCTTATATAAATGTGCTATTCCAAAGGATATACCTAAAAATAACCAATAATATTCTGAACCTATATAAGGTGAAATATTTGCAGAAATAAACAAATATAAAGGAATTATAGTAGTAAAATAATATTTAGGATTAAAAGACATTAGAACCAAAGTTATATGATATAAAAGACCCAAAATTCCGGCAGAAATCCAAACATCCAAATATGAGTTAAAAAGCATATTTGTTCCTGAACCCAACCCAATAACTTTATCATGAAAAGTTGTAAAATAACTCTGTATAAATCCAAAACCATATCCACCTAACCAATTACTATTAGAAAGTAATTCTAAACCAACTTTAAAAGCTTTTCCTCTTTCTGCCTCCATTTTATACTTTAACATTTCCATTGTTACGATTGGTTTTTCAAGTATAAAATTATTTGCTATGAATAGAACAATACCAATAACCACAATAATTGGTATAATTTTATAAATTTCTAAACTTTGTATATTTGAAATAATTCTCTCTTTTATATAAAGATTTTTTCCTAATCTTTTATAAGATATAAGTGCAAAGAATACTTTTGCAATTACCATATATAGGAAAATCAAGAATATCGCTAACCATATTAACTTACTTCGTGTAATAATTCCTATTAATAACAAAAATCCATAAAAAAGCAATAATAAATATTTATTTTTTGGGAAAATCTTAAAATCAAGTCTAAGTGATATTGAAGCAAGAAAAAATAACATCACTGCTTTTGCTAGCCAAACAGTTTCCCAAAAAGTCCCCTGAAATCCTGTTAAAGCTCCTCTATAATGAATCAAAGTAGAAATGGGAAAAAAGTATAAAATTATTGCATCTATACAATAAATTAACACTGCTATTTCTATAGCCCTTACTAAATACTTTGCTCCTATTAAGTTTATTAACCTGGCTCCAGTATAAAAAACAGCAGGGAAAATAAAAATATATTTTATAATAAATTTAATTTGTCCAATTTTATGAAATGGTGAATTTAGACTAATTAAAGATAAAATAACACCTGCTCCAACTAAAAAAAGCAATAACTTTAGATGTACTGTTTTATTTCTTAAATCATATAGAAAAATTAAGAAAAAAGTAAATAAAATAAAGATTTGGTTTAGCCTTATTTCAAACCCTACATTAAATCTTAACGTAGAAAAAGACATTAAAATCAACATCACAAGTACTAAGCTATACCAAAACTTCCTATCCATTTAAGCCATTCCAAGCATTATTTTTAATACATTTTTAGCATGCTTATACTGTTTTCTTTTTATTCTTTTATATATAGAAAATAACATTCCACTATATATAATAGGCAAATACTGAGGATTATGCTTCTTTGTAAGTTTTATTCTATTTTTAACTCGATAATAATCTGAGAAAGTGCTTATTTGTTTCTCATTTTTTTTGATCGTAACACTTTCTTTATGATAAACAATACTATCTAAACAGATAAACATCTTAAAACTTTTTCTTTTAGCTCTTAAAGCTAAATCTATTTCCTCATAATAAATGAAATAATCCTCCGAGAGCAAACCAACTTCTTTTATAAACTTTTTAGTAAGTAATAAAGAAGCCCCTATTATATAGTCAAATTTTTGAATATCTTTATTATTTTTCACAAGTTCAAATTTTTGATGTGCATATTTATGTTTACCTGTTGCAAAAAAACGATTAAAAGTCCCTCCCAATGCTTGAACTAAATCTGGTTCATCATAATAAAGAAGTGTGGTTCCAAACATACCATAGGATTCATCTTTAGATTGAGCACAATTTATCAATTTAGATAATGTATCCCTTCTAATCACTGTATCGTTGTTTAATAACCAAACATATTCAAAATCATTTTTTCCTAAAGCATATCTAATTCCAACATTATTTCCACCTGCAAATCCTAAATTTTCTCCTGTTTGTATAAAAATAATTGGATTATCTAAATTCTTTTCAATATCAGGGTTCCCACCTTCCTCAGCTTCTTGCCTATTATAAAATACATAAGGAATAGGCTTTTTTACAGGAGGAATAGAAAGTTCTCTAAGTTTATTATTAGGATGAACCCATACATCTATTTTCCCATTTATCCAATCTTTTATATATTCTTGAGAATTATCCGTAGAATTATTATCCACAACAATTATCTGGAAATTTGGATAATCTGACCGGACAACAGATTCTAAACATTCAATCGTATCTTGCCAATTATTATAGTTTAATATAACTATATAAACCTTTTTCATTGCTTTAACCAGTGAGATAGATCTCTATTAATTAACTTACTTAAATTTTTAATATCATCTTCAAAGATTTCTCTTAAATAAGCCTTTTCTTCTTCTGTCATTTTAGGAATGTTTTTTTCTGTAAAGAGTAGTTTTTTAGCTTTATTTTTGATATCATCAGGCAGAATATTTCTAACTTTATCAACAATACCAAACTTAGTAGCATAATAGAATAATGTTTTATATTTTGGAGCTTTTCCTTTGTTATATCTTTTAGATGTGTCTGGAAAGTAAAGCTCAGGATCTAAATTTAAGAATTTATACAAATCTTTTATAAACTGATCTGTATTTTTCAAATCTTCAAATAGATATATCTTTACCTGAGAGCTATCAAACTTTTCCAAGTATCTTTTAACTTGTTCATAATACATTCCTAATTCTATATATAAACTTGAAATACCCCAGCCTTTTTCTTTTGCATTTATATCTTTTTCAAGGGCCTCCTTAAAGGTTAAATTTGTATATCCTATCTTCAAATCCATTAGATAATGTGAAAAAGCTCTCTCAATTGGATTTCTTAAAACCATTATTATTTTAGCTTCTGGAATAGTATCTTTTATATTTTTAGCAGCAACTTTTGAATATAAATATGAGGTGCTAAACTCACCTATAGCTTTTTCATTTTTAACTTTACTAAACAGTTTTAGATAATCATCCCAATCCCTAATAAAAGTTAAATGAATTTCTTCTTTCATTCCATTTTCAAAAAATTTTTTCAAATCAACTTCAATTTCTTTTTTATAGCCTTTTCTAAATCTTTCTGGGTCTATATCAGTAGAAAAAAAGTTTGGTTCTTTTATTGGAGAAAGATAAACATCAGGATGAGGCTTTATGTAATTATATATTGAAGTTGTCCCAGACTTAGCCGCCCCTACTACAAAAAAATTAGGTTTTATATTTTTTTCCATAAAATACATCTCTTATATTATTTATATCCGTAAGAATATCCATATTGATAAGAAATATTCTTCTTAGTGGCTGCATTTAATATAAAACCTACATTCTTTAAATCAAGTTCTTTAACTTTTTTATCTATAAAAGAAACAAATAGTTTCTTTGAATAATTTGCTCTAAGAACTACTATAGAAGCATCTGAATCATTCATTAACAGTAAAGAGTCTGCTACTCTTCCAATTGGTGGAGAATCAATTACAACATAATCATACTTTTCTCTTAACTCAGAGATAAGTTCTTTTACTTTATCAGATAATAATAGTTCTGATGGATTTGGGGGTATAATACCTGCAGGTATTATATCTAAATTTTTACTATCCGTTTTTCTTATAGCTTGATCTAAAGATATCTGTCCCAAAATATAATCTGTAACACCTTTTTCATTTTTAATATTGAAAAAATTATGAATATTTGGCTTACGTAAATCTAGATCTATAATTATTACTTTTTTATTTGTTAAAGCAAACACACCTGATAAATTTACAGCTATAGTAGTTTTACCTTCTTTTTCAATAGTAGAAGTTACAAGAATAGTTTTTATCTCTTTTTTAGGATTTAAAAATCTAATATTCAATCTGATTAATCTAAATGCTTCTGCAAAAATGGATTTCGGATCTTTCAGAACATACACACCTTTTCTAAGTATTCTGGATTTTACTTTAGGAATTATACCAAGAATAGGTAAAGATGATATCTTTCTTATATCTTCATCAGATTGGATGGTATCATTTAAGAAATCTCTTAAATATGTATACATTACACCAAAAAATAAACCTAAAAATCCACCTAAAATTAGAATGATAGGTTTTTTAGGTTTAACAGGATAGGTAGGTTCAATAGCACTATCTATAACTCTATTTTTAGAAATTGTAGCTGCTTTTGCAATTGAAGCTTCTACCTTTTTTTCTAAAAGATAAGAATATATTTTCTCATTAATAATAAATCTTCTTTTTAACTCTATAAAACGTCTTTCATTTTCAGGTAGTGTTTTAAGCACATCTTCGTATTGAGACATTAAGTTTTTAAGGGCTAATTTTTGGGCATCAAGCTCAGCTTTTAAACTATTAACTGCATATCTAATATCGTTTTCTAATTTTGTTATGGTATCTTTTTCTTTTATTACATCTGGATGATTATCTGTATATTCTACTAACAATTCTTTAAGTCTAATTTTTGCATCGTTTAGCTTATTTACTAATGATACAAGAACAGGATCATTTATTCCAACCGAACTAACTGGAAGTGAGGACAAATCTTTTCCTTCTTTTACATATTCATATAACGTATTAACAGCATTTTCCCTAATTCTTAGCTCTGCTAATCTTTTATCAACATCACTTAACTTTTGAATAATAACTTCAGATTCTTTCTCCAGATCTATTAAGTTATTTTCTTTTTTAAAATTAGAAAGTTTTACTTCTGATTCCTTTAAATTTTTAGAAATTTTATTTAATTGCTCATCAATAAATTTCAACTTAGTTGAAGCTTCTAGTGTTTTTAGATTTATAGTTTGTTTTAAATATGTTTTTGCAATTGAATTTACTACTTCTGCTGCTCTTTTAGGCACATTATCTGTATATTCTATCTTTATTAAGTAAGAATCTTGAGATGTTTTATGCACATACAAATGTTTTTTTACTTTTTCAACGAAAGCTAATTTTGTATTTAACTTGAAAATATATTCTCCGTTCGGTTCAATATTTTTTATTTTTTTAATAGATAAAATTACAGGCCCGATATCAATTTTTTCACCAAATTTATGTATTCCTTTGTATTCTATCCCTTCTTTTCTTCCTAAAATTTTATTTTTCAACGAAGGTTTTACAGATAATTCAAAAGTATTTTTATCTATCACTCTAATTTTAAAAGGAATTCTATAAACATCTGTATTTTTTACTGTATACACATAGACTTTAAAAGGAGTATTTCTATAAAGTTCAATCAGTTTCAACCCATCTTTTTTAAAATATTGAACTTTATAAGGTATATTCTCTATAGCTTTTGAAATTATATATCTTGATTTGATTAAATCTATTTCTGTTTCTAAATTAACAACTGACTCTCCTACTAAAGCATCTAAAAGTATATCCCTTGAAGCTCCTTTTGAAGAACTTTCAGAAACCTCAATAGTTGCATAAGTTTTATAAACAGGTGTTGCAATATTTATATAAAAAATAGATACTCCAACAAAAAGAATAAAAACTATGATTGCTCCATATTTATATTTAAATATTGGAGATAACAATTCCTTAAAACTAAAACGTTCTATCTCTTTTTGTTGATTTTCCATAAAATTCCTTCCCAATTTTTATTGACTTAAGTATTTTATTTGAACAAATGGTCTTAGAATATCACTAATTAATCTAAGTGGTGGTGCTATTTCATTAACAACGACATTTACTTCTCTCATCTTATTTGGAGGAACATAAACTATATCATTAGGCATTAGGAATATGGGTGTTTTCTTTAAATTTTCTAATTTAGTTAGATCTACTTTTATAATATCAGGATTCCTTAAATCTCCTCTTATTATCAAAATTTGGTTTCTTTTACCATAAAAATTTAAATCGCCAGCTTTTGCTAGGGCTTCCACTAAAGTAATTTTTTCATCAATAATAGGAACAACACCAGGTTTAGAAACTTCACCTAAAACATAAACTCTTTGATTTACTATTTCTACATAAACTTCAGGATGTTTTAGATATTTCTTATATTCCTCTGTAATTAAGTTTCTAACTTCTTCTTTTGTTAATCCTTGAACCCTAATCTCTCCAATAAGAGGAAGAATAATTGTTCCCTTTTTAGAAACAAGGATACCTTCTTTTGCATTTTTATATGTATCTATTTTTCCTGTACTTAGTTCTGGGTGTCTAAAAACTATAATAGACAATCGATCATTGGGAGCTATTTTGTACTTATATACAATATTTTTATTGTTTTTAGTAGAAGCTTTTTCTTCTTGTTTCTGAGTTTCCTGAAATAAGGTGTAATTATTCTTTACTCCACAGCCAATGCTAAAAAGTAGCACTGTTGTCACAATAGCCAAATTTAATAATTTCATATAAACACCTTTTTTCTATCTTATCAACTTATTTAATAATATTATCGCCACAAAAGGAATTCTCAACTATTTTTAAATGATTGATTTTTTTTGTCTTAAATTTAATTATAGCAAAATATAAAAATACATAACCACTTACAAATAATAAAGTGAATAAAGTTAAACTTACAGTATCCTCTTTAAATAAAATTGCTAGAAATGAAAATACAGATACTAACATCAATATAAATGCAGAAGCAAGATAGTTTTTCTTAAATACCCTTTTATATAAAAGAGAATGTAAATGAAGCTTATCAGGGGACATTGGATCAACATTTCTTAAAAACTTTCTTCTATAAATTGAAAATATAACTTCCCATATTGGATATATCATTACAAGCAAAGGATACCACGGAGAAATTTCAGGATGTCTTGCTACTATAAGTATCGATAAAACTGCCAAAGAAAAACCTAAAAGATAAGAACCACCATCTCCTAAGAATATTTTTCCATATGGAAAATTAAAAAGGAAAAATCCAGCAGTTGCTGCCAGTAAAGTCAAAGAAATAGACAATAACTCGTAATCATGATATTGATATAAAACAACACTAAAAGAAAATAAAGCTATCATTGAAAATCCAGAGGCTAATCCATTTAATCCATCTATTATATTAATAGAATTTATAACTCCAATTATCGCAACTATGGTAAATACAAATGCAACAACATAAGGAAACTTAATATAGCCTATATCAAAAACTAAAGCATTTAATAAGAAAATTGCTAAAATCGCAGATAAAACCATAATCATCAATCTTTTTTTAGGATTAAGTCTATCTAATAAGTCTTCAGCAAATCCAGCTAAAAACGCGGGAATAGCTGACAAAATAAAAAGGAATCCAAGATGAGTTGTAGCAACAGGTAACATTCCTATAAATATACCTAATCCTCCAATTCGTGGTATATCACCACAATGCATTTTTTGGGGCTTATCTTTATCTTTACAGTCTATTCCTATTTTGTATTTTTTAGCAATAAGAATCAATCCTGTTATAGTAATCATAGTTAATAACATAGAAATTAAATATCTTTCTGTACCTATCTCTCCGAACATTGTTTACGTCCCCCTTTATTTGTTTAAATTAAAAAACAAATTTCGATTTTCTTAATTTAATGAATGCAAATAATATGCCACACATAATAGATTGATAAATAAAGAAAAAATTGAAAAACTGTATCTTTGTTTATCTTTGTTTTTGTAATAAAAGTTTACACTAACAAACTTTATTCACAGAAAATCTTTGATATTCTTATATATAAGAGGATTACATATAAATCTGTAAAAAATATTGACAATGTCAACATTTTTTACAAATTTATATAAATTTGTAAAGTAAAAGAACTAGAACTTTTTATTCTTCTTTTTTTAAATAAATAGTTTCAATCGGATAAGGTATTTCTATATTTTCTTCTTTAAACCTTTTAAATAACCTTTCATATAAATCACTTCTTGCTTGCCATTTTTTCATTATTTCAGGAAGTTTTACTATGATTGTAAAATCAAGAGAAAAATCAGAAGGTTTAAACCTGAGCAAAGGTTCATCTTCTAGAATGTTCCCTGTTTCCCTGGCATATTTCTGGCATTCTTCTATTATTATCTGTTTTACTTTATCCACATCTGAATCATAAGATACACCAATATCAAAAACCAAAGAAAGTTTTTTCTCAGGAAGTTCATAATTTTTTAATATAGTCTGTGCAAGTTTTTCATTAGGTATAACAATAATATTGTTGGCAAGCTCTCTTATTTTAGTCGTTCTCCAGCCTATATCCTCTACTATTCCACTTATTCCGTCACTAGTTTCGATAAAATCACCTATTTTCAAGTTTCTTTCAAGAATTATATAAATACCAGAAAATAGGTTTGAAAGAGTATCCTTAAGTGCAAGACCTACTGCTAAACCACCTACACCTAAAGCAGTCAATAAAGGCGTTATTTCTATACCGATAGAATCTAAAGCTATTAATATCCCCAGAGAATATATGATAGCAATAACAATAATCTTTGTTACACCTGTTACAGGTAGTTCAGGAGCCAATTTTTTTGCATAAGTAGAAATTATCTGATTTGTTATATTCGCAAGTGCTACTGTAACAGAAAGTATAATAGTAACCGTTAATATATTATGTATATACAAATCAAGACGAGGTGGAATTCCAAATAGATCTATTGATATATAAAAGGCTAAAATTATTCCCCATAAAATAGAGGGAAATCTAAGAGAACTTACTATAATATCATCCAAATTTGAATGTGTGGCTTTTGCCCATTTTTCAATACCTTTAAATAGAATATTTCTAATTATTATAAAAATAACAAAAATGACTATAAATGAAATAATTGGGATACCATACGATTTTATTAATTCAATATTAATTTCCATAAAAAATCCTCTATAAGCTTTATTTTAATTAATTATAATATGAATTTAAACGAAATTTTAAAACAGTGTTATAATTTTATCAGTCTTCTGAGGAGATAAGATGCAAAAAAAGAAAGCTTCGAAAACAGCAATTGAAAAAGCATTAGACCTGATTGAGATTCTAAAAAATAATGATGATATTGGTGTAACTGAACTGAGTAAGATCCTGGGCTTAAACAAAAATAATGTTTTCAGGCTTCTCGCCACACTTGAAGTTGAAGGTTTAATTGAACAAGATCTAGAAACAGGACATTATAAATTAGGAATGAGAACTTTATATTTAGAAAATGCTTATCTCAAAAGTTTAAAATTTTTAGAACCTGCAAAACCTCTTATGAGACAGCTAAGAAATAAAATAAATGAAACAATATATCTTTCCATTCTTCATAAAAAAGATATTATCTATATCTTTTCAATAGAGAGTAAATCATCTGTATTAGTTCATTCACGGGTTGCAAAACATTACCCAGCAGAAAACTCTGCAGCAGGGAAAAGTATATTGAGAGCCAAAAAAGAAGATGGATTTTTTATTGAAAAAGATTTTGAAGAAACTGAAAAAGAAGTTTCGGAGATTGCCACTGTAATAAGAGATGAAAACGGTTATCCTTTAAGTTCTATATCAATTGTCGCTCCAGTATTTAGACTAAATAAAGAAAATTATAAACAGTTTGAACAGCCTTTAATAAAAACTGCTAAAGAAATTTCTGAAAAGCTGGTTAGCTCTAAAGTTTAAACTGGATTTATAGTAATAAATAAATCTCCTTTATTCCCTTCCGAATCTATATATCCTTCATTTTTCACTTTTAAAACTGTTTTTTGCATAAGATTTTCAGGGATTTTTACATGGAGAGTTTCATCTTTCAGATTTTTAAAACTTAGTTCTATTCCTTTCTGTATCTTATTTCTAGGGATATCAAAGTTCATATATAGATTGTTATTTTTAAGTTTAAAATGAGGATGCTTTTTTAGTTTTACTTTTATATATAAATTTCCATTTTTTCCGTTGTTAAGTCCTGTATTTCCGCCATTTTTAAGAACCAGTATCTGATTTTGTCTTATCCCTGATGGGACATGAATTGTTTTAGTTACTTTTTCTTTTATATATCCTTTTCCTTCACAAACTTTACACGGATTGTGAATTTTAAATCCTTTCCCAAAACATTCAAGACATGGAAAATTAATACCTAACTTTTTTTTCTTTCCACTACCTTTACAGTTTTCACATACAGTTATAAAACTGTGCTCTGTTGTTCCAGTTCCTTTACAATACTCACATTCTGATTTTCTTGTATAAACAACATCTTTGTAAGAACCGTTGTATCCTTCTTCTAAAGATATATAGATTTTTGTGTGTATGTCTGTTCCATCTATTGGTTTTGTTGTGAAACCTAAAAATTCTGAAAATTTTTCTTCAAAGTTAGTTAAAAGTGAACTTTTAGCTCTTTTTAAAGATTGGTCATAAATTCTCTTTTTTTCAGGATTTATAAGGGTGTGGTAAGCTTCTGTTATCTGTTTAAATAAATCCTGACCTTCCTTATTAAGGTCAGGATGATACTGTTTAGCTTTTTCTCTGAAAGCTTTTTTTATCTCATCTTCGGTGGCATTTTTTGATACACCTAAAAGTTTATAATAATCCATTTTATGTTATTTCTTCTCTTTCCTCAGGTGGTAATGCAACTATAACTTTTGCAGGTCTGATAACTTTATTTTTATATTTATATCCTGTTTGGACAGTTTTTACAATTTGCTGAGGTTTATGTTCTTCTGAGTATATGGTTTCTAACACTTCGTGTTCTTGAGGATTAAACTCTGTTCCTTCTATCTTTTCTATACCATGTTCCTGTAAAAATCTATTTAACTGGTAATGTATCATCTGAATACCTTTTATAAAGGCATTTATATCTGTTGAAACTTTCGCACTTTCAAGGGCTTTTTCAAAGTTATCAAGTATCTCCATAAACCCTTTTAAAATTCGCAAAGCTCCTTCTTCTTTTGCTTCTTCCTTTTCCCTTCTCATTCTAACCTTATAGTCTTCAAAATCTTTTTGAAGAATCTGATACATAGCACTTAATCTTTTTGCAGTTTCTTCTGTTTTTTCTAACTTTCTTTTAAGTTCTTCAATCTCTTTTTGAAGCTCTTCAACACTTTTTTCTTCTTGTTCTGCTTTTTGCTCTACTTCTTCCTTTTGATTTTCTTCTTTATTCTCCACTTCCTGCCCTTCCTGTTTTTTATTTTCGTCCTGACTCATGTTTTGCCTCCTGTTTTTGTATTAATTTATTCATATATAATTTTAATCTTATTATAATTATTTCAATAGTTTTCCATTAAATTTTAGTGTTGAATTTTAACTATATTAACTTAAATTAAATAAAAATAAAAAGAGGACTTATAATTTGGCTATTTCTCGTGAAACTATTGAGGAAGTTCAAAGAACGGCTAATGTTTATGATGTTATATCAGAATATTTAGAACTTAAACGGGCTGGCTCATCATACACAACAAGATGTCCATTTCATTCTGAAAAGACACCTTCTTTTATGGTTTCTCCACAAAAAAATATATGGAAATGTTTTGGCTGTGGAAAAAGTGGTGATGCTTTAAAGTTTATAATGGAATATGAAGGTTTGTCATTTGCCGATGCAATCATAAAACTTGCAAACAAATATGGGATTCAGGTCAAATTCACCAAAACAGATGAAAAAGATAAGCTTTTATCAGGATTATTCAACATCACAAAAGAACTTTCTGAGTTTTATAAAGAACAACTAAAAAACCATACAGAACCAAGAAAATATCTTGATAAAAGAGGTCTACTTCCTTCTGTAATTGATAAATTTGATATAGGCTACTCTCCAGATGATCCAGAAAAGTTTGAACAATTTATAAAGGAAAAAAATATACCAATAGAAAACCTGAGTAAAATAGGCACAATCTCTATAAAAGAAGATGGAAAAATAAGGGATAAATTTTATAAACGTATAATTTTTCCAATAAAAGATTATAAAGGTAGGGTTGTTGGTTTTGGTGGAAGACGATTAGATGATGGCTTACCTAAATATATTAACTCTCCTGAATCAGAAATCTATCAGAAATCGAAGGTTTTATACGGTTATTATGAAAGTAGGGATTATATAAGAGAAACTAAAGAAGTAGTTGTTGTGGAAGGATATTTTGATGTTATATCTTTGCATCAAATAGGTATTAAAAATGTTGTGGCAACTTCTGGAACTGCTCTGACAAAAGAACACGGAAAATTGATATCAAAATTTGCTACTGATGTTATATTGATGTTTGATTCCGACTCAGCTGGAAAAAAAGCAGCTATTTCAGCTTCAAAAATATTATTGACTGAAGGTTTAAATGTTAAATATTGCCCATTACCTGAAGGTGAAGATCCAGATTCTATATCTAAAAAAGGTTATACAGAGGTTAAAAAACTCATTGACAATTCTATAACTATTTTTGAATTTCTTATAAAAAAAATAAAAGAATTAAATCTTTCTGAAGAAAATGAAAATAATAACGAAAAACTGTTGAAAAAAAAGAAAGAACTTATAAATTTATATATTACATTAGCTAATAAGGTAAAAGATAAAATTGAAAGAGGTATATTAATTCAATATCTATCAGATACCACTGGCTTTTTGGTAGATTATTTTGATGGTTTAGAAAGTGAAGTAGAAGAGTCCTCCGCTGATAAAGAATCTGAAGATAGCTTAGAAAATCTTACGTTAAATGAAAAAATAGTATTAAAAGGATTACTTGAAAATAAAGAGGAAATATTGAGTAAATTCAATAAGTTTGATAAAATAGATGGTTCTGTTTATTTTAAATATTTATTGGATATGATTTTACAAAATCCAGATACAAAAGAATATGAAGAAATTGATAAAATTCGTCAATTACCTGTCAAATCTGACGTAGATTCTGTTCTATATGCACTTGAGCTATTACATAAAAGATGGATACAAAAGGAAATAGAAGCAGGTACATTTTTAGCTATGGATGATGACAGAGCCTTATTAGAAACATTAGAAAAAAAGAAAAATTTAATAAACAGGAGGACTTGAACACAGATGAGTATTCAGGAAAGAGATTGTGTGAGGAATTTAATCATCCTTGCTAAAGAAAAAGGTTATGTAACCTACAAGGAATTAAATGACACAATAGATGAAGATCTCCTGTTGTCTGAAGAACTTGAAGCACTCATAGAATACCTTCATGAACTCAACATCGATGTAGTTGAAGAAGGAAAGCCAGAAGAAGCAGATGGCGACTATCTTGGAATAGATTTTTCAGATGATATATGGTCTAAAACAGATGATCCTGTAAAACTTTATCTAAAAGAGATGGGGAAAATTCCTCTTTTAACCAGAAAACAGGAAATTGAACTTGCTAAAGATATCGAAAGGGCAAGAAAAAAAGTATTAAGAGGTCTTTTGAGGACATCTTTCTTAGTTGAAAGGATTTTAGACGAATGGGCAAAAATTGCCGATGGAAAGATGAAAGTTAAAGATTTCATTAATATTGATACCAACGAATACGAACACGAATCAGAAGATGAAAAAGAAGCTATTGACGAAGTATCAGACGCTGCCACCAAAGATTTTATTCAGAAAGGTCTTGAACTGGCAAAAATGTATAGAGACCTGAAAAAAATCGAAAGTGAAATGCTGGAATGTAAAAAGGATATTATTTGTAGAAGGAAGTTTATCTGGCAGCACGCAAGAATGAATAGATTTATAAAAAGTTTAAATATCAAGTTCACAAAACTTGATAAAATTGCTGATGAGTTAAAAGATCTATATACAAAACTCAAAAGAAAAGAAAAAGATTACAACAAAAGAATCAGAAAGATAAAACAGATACATGAAGATGTTGATGTTCTTTTAGATGGATACTATGACAATCCTGAAATTATGCAAAAGATCGAAGAACACGGATTTTCATTCGGTAGATTCGAGATATTAAGAACAGAAACTTTAAAACTGAAACAGGAGATTGAAGAACTTAAAGAAAGAATCGGAACTGTTCCTGGAGAATTTGATCACGTTATAGAGATCATTCAAGAAGGTAGAAAAGAGATCAACGAAACAAAACAGATTATCGTTCAATCAAACTTAAGACTTGTTGTCTCTATTGCTAAAAAATACACAAATAGAGGATTACAGTTCCTTGACCTTATTCAGGAAGGAAATATAGGGTTAATGAAAGCTGTTGATAAATTTGATTATAAAAAAGGATATAAATTTTCAACATACGCAACATGGTGGATAAGACAGGCTATCACGAGAGCCATTGCTGATCAGGCTAGAACTATAAGAATACCTGTCCATATGATAGAAACTATTAATAAACTCGTTAGAGTATCAAGATCAATGGTTCAGGAATTAGGTAGAGAGCCTACTCCTGAAGAAATCGCTAAAAAAGTCGGTATGCCTGCAGAGAAAGTTAGAAAGATTTTAAGAACATCTCAGGAACCAATTTCTCTTGAAACACCTATCGGTGATGATGATGAGTCCCACTTAGGAGATTTCATTGAAGACAAAACAGTTATGTCTCCTGAAAATCATCTCTTAAGACAGGCTTTAAGGTCTCAGCTTGAAGAGATTTTATCTACATTGTCTGAAAGGGAAGAACAGGTTTTAAGATACAGATTTGGGCTTGAAGATGATACAGAATATACATTAGAACAGGTCGGTAAAAAGTTTGGAGTTACAAGAGAAAGAATAAGACAGATAGAAGCTAAAGCGCTTAGAAAATTAAGACATCCACATAGAGCAAAATATCTAAGACCGTTCTGCGAAGAATAAAAATTTAAGATAAACTGACAAAAGCCCTCTTTACGAGGGCTTTTTTTATTTAGATTCGGCTGGTTTTTCTGATGGTTTTACAGGGGTGATATTTACTTTTTCAGGTTGTTCCGTTTTCTTTTCAACTTTTTCAGAAGGTATTTCTTCTGGAATCGTTTGAATTACAGTATTAGTTGTTACCATTTTGTGATGTATATAACTTAAAGTAAATACCAAAGCTAAAAATATTCCACCTAACCAGTATGTGAGCTTAGTTAAAAAATTAGCAGCTCCTGCACCTAAAACAGCGGCAGCAGCACCTGAACCAAATACAGCACCTATCTCGGCACCTTTTGTTTTTTGCATAAGAATAACTATTACAAGTAAAACAGATACAATTACCAGTATTACTGATAACGTATAATAAATCAGTTCCAAAATTTATACCTCCAATACTTCAGTGATTATTTTATAAAATTTATTTGGATCTAAACTTGCAGTTCCCACAAGAAATCCATCGATATGATCTTCTTTTATAAGATTCCTGGCATTGTTTTCATTAACACTTCCACCATATAAAATTCTTGTTTTTTCATCTTTTCCTTTTGACAGTTCATTAATAAGCGACCTTATAAATCTGTGAACCTCTTCTGCCTGTTCAGGAGTTGCAGTTTTTCCTGTTCCTATTGCCCAAACAGGTTCATAAGCTATATCAATATAAACCATATCCTCTTCAATGCCAGCTAATCCAGCTCTGATCTGGTGTTCAACAACATTTAATGTTTTTCCTAACTCTCTTTCTTCAAGGGTTTCACCGACACACAAAATAGGTCTAATTCCGTGTTCTACTGCCGAAACCATTTTTTGATTAATTAGGCTGTCTTTTTCTCCAAAAATATGTCTTCTTTCTGAATGACCTAAGATCACATATTCGGTATCAAACTCCAATAACATCACAGGTGAAATTTCTCCTGTAAATGCTCCACTTTCTGCAAAATACATGTTTTGAGCGCCTAAAGAAACGTGGGACTTTTCCAAAAGTAAAGAAGCAGAAGAAAGAGCAGTAAACGGTGGGGCGATCATTATATCTACTGTTGTTAGATCTTCCACTGCTGGCAAAAACTTTTCCAAATAATCAACAGTATCTGCAGCAGTTTTATTCATTTTCCAATTGGCAGCTACTAAATATCTCATAAAACTCCCCTTAATCTAAATGTCTTATTTCTTTATTTAAAACTTTACCGTTTTCATCTAAATCGTAAACAATAGGTTGTCCAGTCGGAAGTTCTACTTTTACAATTTCATCAGGCCCAAGATTTTCTAAATGCATAACAATAGACCTGTTAGAGTTTCCGTGTGCTACGACTAAAACATTATTTCCTATTGCGATATCCCCTAAAATAGCCCTTTCTAAAAATGGGATTGTTCTTGCTGCCGTATCTTTCAACGACTCGCCGTTTGGTGGAGGTATGTCATAGCTTCTTCTCCATAAATGAACGATTTCTTTTCCATATTTTTCTCTTGCTCGATCTTTGTTTAAACCAGTTAAATCTCCGTAATCCCTTTCATTTAAAGCCTGATTTTTAATAACAGGAATGTTTAAACCAATAACTTCTAAAATAATCTTTAAAGTATCCTGAGCCCTTGATAAATCTGATGTATAAGCAACCTGAAATCTTATATCCTTTAACAGTTCTCCAGCCTTAAAAGCTTCTTCTTTTCCTTTTTCTGTTAAAGGAACGTCAACCCATCCTGTAAATCTGTTCTGTAAATTCCAGAAAGACTGACCGTGTCTAACTAAAACAAGTTTAGGCATTTTTCTACCCCGCTCAATATTTATTAAATAATCTATAATTATAACCTATGTTTATGGTTTTATTAAAAAATAAGTTGTGTTTTTTAGTTTAAATGAATAAACAACAGCTTTTTTCAAATCGTCTTTAAGATTTTTTTCTTTTATAATATAAAAATTATCTGGTTTGATATTTTGTCTTTTAAATAGAATCTGCCTTTTTTCTCTTTCCACATAAAAAACAAATCCTGAAGGAAGAAAATCCTTTCCTAAATAGTAAAGATTTCTATCTTTTGTAAGATTAGCCACTTTTAACCCTTCCACTTTTTCTTTATATGAATTTCCAGATGTTGCTTTTACAGGCAGATAAACAAAATCAAAAAGAATTCTGAAAAATATAATACCTATCACAAGATTCAAAAGAACTTTTCTGTTTTTTAATGACATCAGTATCAAAAATAAAAAAACAAAAGAAAAAACAAGGGAAAGCGTCCAGATATGAGGAAGGTTAGACAGTTTTTTGCTGAAAGGTAAGAGTAAAGATACGATTAAAAATAAGGCAAGTAAAAAGACAAAAAATATTTTTACCAGATTTGTTTTAAATTTTTCTTCTTTATAATGATTAAAATAAAAATAGGTGTAAATCAGTATAAAAAATGGATAAAGCATATAAACATATCTTTGATTTGCACCTGGAGATATCCAATAAATCAGATAATTAAAGATAAAAACTAAGAAAATGATTTTTAGAACACGATTTGAAAATATTTCATTAAAAACAGACTTTCTGAACATAAAAATCACCAGTATGGAAAACGGAAGCAACGCAAAAATTGATTGAACAGGATACTTGATAAGATGGATTAAAGCTGACTGTAATTTATTTTCAACAACAGTTCTACCAGCAGATTCAGACCATAAATGATTTATGTAGTCCTGAATAGGATGATACTGGTTATAAATATAAAAATATCCACCGACGGTCAGAACAAATATAAATATTCCCAAGATATGGTAAATGGAAAAAAATCTTTTAAATTGCCTATCAAAAATAAAAACGGTAAAAAGAGTTATATACAGGAAAATAACAGAAGGAAAACCTTTTGTTAAAAATCCAATAGACGCGAAGAAAAAGGAATATATATATATATAAGCTAAATTGTTTTTTAAATGAAAATAAATGATTGATATAATCAAAAGATAGATTATAAGAGAATAAAAAATATCAATTTCTCCTAATAAAGAAAAATAAAAATAGATAGTTCCGGAAAGAATAAAAAATAAAGAAGAATAGAATCCTATCGTTTTATTAAAAAACTTTTTCACAAAAAGAAAGTTAAAAGTCCCCAACAAAATCAAAGAGATCACAGTAGGCAAACGAACAGCCCATTCAGAATAACTGTTTAAAAGTTTATAAAAAAGAATAATTACCCAGTTGAAAAAAGGAGGTTTTGCAAAATAAGATTCCCCCATCATAGTAGGAACAATAAAATTTCCTGAAAAAATCATCTCCAAAGCTATATATGCCCGCCTTGGTTCTTCTAAATAAAGAGGATATATTCCTAAATTGATTACCAATGAAATAACTAAAAGAAAAGGAATAACAAAATAACCGTAAAGATTATTCAAAATACAAACCTCAGCCTATGAATTTATACTATTATACATATTAAGGATATATTAAAAATTTCGAAAAACCTTTATGTCTAATTTCGGTGAATAATAAAAAGGATTGAATAAAGAGGCGTCAATGAAAAAGAAAAAAATATTTATAAGTGTCGGTGAAATTTCAGCAGACAACTACGCAGCAGAGCTTATAAAACTACTTCCCCAGTATGAATGGATAGGTATAACAGGCCCTAAAATGAGAAAAGCAGGCTGTAAAACTATAGAAGATTTAGAAAACCTCTCTGTTGTAGGAATTACTGAGGTTATTCCAAAATATTTTGAAATAAAAAAAGCATTTAAAAAAGCTGTTTCTGAACTTGAAAACGGTGTTGATCTGCTTATTGTTGTTGATTTCCCAGGATTTAATTTAAAACTTTTAAAAGAAGCTAAAAAAAGAGGAATAAAAACAGTTTATTTTATAGCCCCGCAGGTATGGGCATGGGGAAAGAAAAGAATACCAAAAATAGCAGAATACACAGACCTTCTTATATCGATATGGCCTTTTGAAAAAGAAATTTATAAAGATTATATCGGGATTGATTTCAGAGTTGAATATGTAGGACATCCTCTTTTAGATATTGTAAAAACAGAAGAAACAGAGCAGAGTTTTAAACAGAAATTAGGAATATCTTCACATAAAAAGATTTTTGGACTGCTCCCTGGAAGTAGAGAAAATGAAATAAATATGATACTCCCTGATATGCTAAAAGCTGCAGATCTGATCCAGAGAGTTTATAAAAATTTTGAGTTTGTTATTCCTGCCACGCCTAATGTTGAAAACCTGATAAGAAATAAAGTGAAAGATTTTCCAAATATACCCGTAAAAATAGCAACCAATAAAGAGTTTTCACATCCGTCTTATGAAGTGATGAACAGTTCCATTTTTAGCATAATAACATCTGGAACTGCCACATTGGAAGCAGCAATAATCGGAAATCCTTTTATAATTGTTTATAAAGTAAGCGAGATAACCTATCTTTTAGGAAAAATATTGGTCAAAATTCCGTTTATAGGCTTACCAAATATCGTTGCTGGAGAAGAGGTTGTTAAAGAACTTATTCAGGATGAGTGTAATCCTGTAAATATATCAAATGCAGCATTACAGTACCTCTCTAATAAAGATTTATATGAAAAGATGAAAAATGATCTTCGCGTTAAGGTAAAAGAAAAATTAGGAAAACCAGGTGCATTAAAAAGAGCTGCTCAGGTTATAGATAGGTTTTTAAATCAAGAAATAAAGAAAAAATAGTTACCTATGCTTTTCTACACCTACTTTTTCACAAAATTTTTCCACGGGGCACTTAGAACATAAAGGTGAAACTGGTTTGCAGATGGTTTGACCGAAAGCAACAAGGAGATCATTTATCTTAATCCAGTATTCTTTAGGAAGTTTTTTTCTAAGTTCCATTTCTGTTTCTTCTGGTGTTTTGGTTTTCACGTATCCCATTCTGTTGCATATCCTATGAACATGAACATCCACGCATATGGCAGGCTTCCCGAATCCTAATCCAAGAACAAGATTGGCAGTTTTTCTTCCTACTCCTTTAAATTTTAAAAGCTCATCTAAATCATCTGGAACTTTTCCGTTGTATTTCTGAATTAACTCTTTTGATATGTTTAAAATGGTTTTAGCTTTGTTTTTATAAAAACCTACTGGATATATTGCCTTTTCTATCTGTTCTTCTGACAGCTTAACCATGTCATATGGATTGTCTGCTAATTTAAACAAACGTTCTGAAGCCTTTGCAGTAACTTCATCTTTTGTTCTTAAACTGAGAATCGTCGATATAAGAACTTTATAAGGATCTTTTGTGTGTTGTGCTAATAATGTTACTACAGGTGCGTTCCACTTTGGATATTCTTTTTCAAGAATTTTCAATACTTTAATACAAGTTTTAGTGTCCACCAGTTTAAAACCTTCCAAATTTTTGTAAATTGCATATTATATTTTCAACATTATAAACCGAAAAGGTGTTTACTATGAGAGAATTTCAGGCAAACAGCTTTTTTATAATAAAAGGAAATGTTTTCTTCACGATAGAGGAAAATGAGCTAATTTATTACCTAAATAAAATAAGAAACTACTCTATTAATATAAAAGTTGAAAACGACTATCTGCATATTAAGATAAAAGATAACTCAAACATAGAAAACAATGGATTTGTGATGAAATTTCCTATTGAAAAACTGAACTCTTCGAAGCTCAAAGAAAAAGCAGAAGATATAGAAACAATAGTGTTCACAGACCTTTCAAATGCAGAATTTTCAAAACCATTTAATATAAGCAAAAACTTAAAACAATATCTAAAAAAACTTTTTAAAGATATAAAAGAGATAAACTATCTTGAAGATATGCTCAGAAAATCTCCTTAAGTTGTGTATTCTGCATTTATCTCTACATACTTGTATGTAAGATCACAGGTGTAGTAAGTCCAGTCCTTCTCACCTTTTCCTAAATAAAGATCTATTGTGACTTCCTTATGTGTTTTCAAATAGTTTTCAGCAGCCTTTCTATCAAAAGAAACTGGTTCTCCACTGTAAAGTAAAAAATCACCTAAATAAAGTTTTACTTTGGAAAAGTCTATATCAAAATGCGTTTGTCCAACAGCCGAAAGAATTCTTCCCCAGTTTGGGTCGTTTCCAAACATTGCAGTTTTAAAAAGATTAGAAAGTGCAATCTCTTCTGCAACTTTTTTAGCTTCTTCTTTTGTTTCTGCCTGATGTATATTTATCTGGATAAGCTTTGTAGCACCTTCACCGTCTTTCACAATCATTTTGGCAAGTTCTACTGCCACTTCTAAAACCTTTTTTGCAAAATATGTTTTATTTGAATCATCTATCTCCACCTCAGATTCACCTGTTGCAATAACAACAAAACTATCATTTGTGCTTTCACAACCATCAACATCAATAGAATTGAAACTTCTTTCAACAACAAGTTCAGTTGTTCTTTGGAGCAGTTCTTTACTGATTTTCACATCTGTAAATATATAAGCAAGCATTGTAGCCATATTCGGATGTATCATTCCTGCCCCTTTCGCAATTCCTTTTACATGGAAAGATTTTCCGTCTATTTCATCTTCAAGTTCATAGTATTTTGGAAAAGAGTCTGTTGTAGAAATAGCTCTGGCAGCAAGTTCTAAATCAAGTTCCTGTAAATTTTCAACAGCAGTTTTTATTCCTTTTTCTATTTTATCCATCGGCAGTTGAACTCCGATAACACCAGTTGAAAAAACCATCACATCTTCTTTATAAAGATCAAAAGCTTCAGAAACCAGTTCTGCCATACTTTCAGTATTTTGTATTCCCTGTTCACCTGTGGCAGCATTAGCATTTCCGCTGTTTATAACCATAGCAGATAAGTCTTCCTGAATTTCTTTTACAAGTCTGTCGTAAATTACAGGAGCAGCAGCTAAACTGTTTTGTGTAAATACAGCCCCAAAAGAAGACGGAGGAAATTTTAATACGAGTATGTCGTAATCTCCAGAAGGTTTTATTCCTGCCTTTGCAACTCCCATTTTTATATTCATTAGAATTCCTCACTTTTTATCGTTTTTTGCATTTTCCAGTTCATAAGATTATCTGAGCGTGTTGAAAAGTATCCAAAATCCCACAGTTTTATCTCTTGCTTTTCAAAATGTGGATAGTTATAGAAATTAAGAGCTATATCTTCTTCATTTTTTAATGCCTCAGGAATCAATTTCACAGAATCGATTATCTTTTTCAGTATATCTTTTTCTTCTTCAACATTCTTTAATGCTTTTCTTATCTGCTTTAAACCCCTAAATCCTTCTACTGTTCCGTCTTCTTCTGCCCATAAAGAACTTCCAATGGCTATATTTGTTGACAAAGCAAGACCATCGTTAAAAGGTGTTATTACTGCACTGTTTTTCAGTTTTAAGAAAATTTCGTTAAGTTTATCTTCTGTAAAATGAAGTGAGATGTCCTCTCCTATCAAAATAAGATTTTCTATCTCTCCTTTCTCAATCTTTTCAAAAATATCAGGAAGATAATAAAATTTTTCCATTCTATTCATCAATCCATAAGCATTTCTTTCAACAGGAATGATCAATGTTTCTGCTTTTGTACTGTTTTTTATTTTTCCAAGCAATTTACCTATTTTATAGGCATTTTCACCTTTTAAAGTAGAAGTCGAATAAACGATAACAGTATCTTCATCAATCTCAGGAATTAGATTTTCTAAATTCTCAACTTTTTCTAAGAGATCATCTTCTGTTTCTGCTGAAATATGGGTAGGACTGTATTTTTCAAGTGTATCTATTTCTTTTCCTACAAAATAGATCTCTTTATCTTTTGGAGGGACTATCTGTCCTAATTCATAATTATCTTTAAATATATAAGACAGAACAGGTTGAGTATTTGCAATATCATCTCCAATCACGATAATCTTTTTGGATCGTTTAATATCATTTTCAGAAGGAAGGACATATTCAGATCCTGTTTCTTCCTCAAAACCTGTAATGGCAGGGATAAGGTCTAATGTTATCGTAGAACTTACTTTCATGCCTGTTTTTTCTGCAAGAGCTAAAGCATTTTCAATAGATTCGTTTGTGCAGTAAGGAGAAAGAATTAATGCAGTTTTTAAAGGATTTTCATTTATAACTTTAGAAAGCTTTTGAATAGCTGATATCTTTGGAATCTGAGTATTATTGTGTAATCCTTCTTTTAATCTATTTTTTTCAAAAATATCATATCCAAGATAAGCACCTGAACAAACCATCAGATCAGCCGTTGAACGAATTCTATATATTTTTTGCTTTTTATCATCGTAATCTATAGCCACAGGACATTGCATACTACACATTCCACAGTAGGTAACTTTCTCTTTTAAAAGCCATGCTCTTGTCCAGTGTTCAAAAGGTTTGAAAAGTATTGCTCCAACAGGGCAAACATCTACACATAGTCCACACATTTCACAACTGCTTTCTGAGTCCATAGGTTTTTTATCAGGTGAGATAAGTATTTCAAAACCTCTCTCTTCTTGAAATAAGGTGTTAGCACCAACAACATGCTCGCAGACACTTACACATTTTAAGCACAGGACACATCTATTAGAAACAAATTCGAAATATTTACTCTGCCAGTCTTCTTCTTCTCTTATTTTGTCATAAGGGGTTAAAGGTAAAACGTTTATCTGTGGGCCGTAATATGTTCCCCAGTTTTGCAGATCACATTCTCCAGCCTTGTCGCAGGTAGGACAATCTAATGGATGTCTTGTAAACAGCATTTCAAGTATGAATTTTCTATCATCAAAAACACGATCATTCATCGTTTCTATTTCCATTCCGTCATATACATAAGTTCCACATGCAATAATCGTATCATTCCATTTCTTATCATAAACAAGACACATTCTACATCCACCGAAAATCGGTAGTTTTTCGTGATAACAAAATGTAGGGATAACCTTATTTAAAAGTTTGGCTGCTTCCAAAACCGTATAATTTTTAGGAACTTCTATCTGCACGCCATCTATAGTTATTTTTACTTTTTCCATATGAAACTCCTGAAAATCCTTAAATTTTAAAGGTTTTATAAAAAAATTTTGCTTTCTGAAACCTATTCGTGCTCACCTTCAGTTTGCTCAATTCAAAGAATTATTAGAAAATATATACAGAAAGTACGGCGTAATCCCTAAAAAACTATTTAAACATTTCTTTTTCATTTCAACTTAAAAGGCTTGCTTTTCTCGTTAGTTTACCATAGGATAAATTTTAAATGAAGACCGTAAGAACAAAAAGGAACTTAAGAATAGAGCTAAACAATGCAAATACAACTACAAGCATAGTATTAGGCTATTTAACCTATCACGCAGGAAAACTATGGAATGAAGCAAACCATCTAGTAAAAAACAAATTAGCAAAACCAAACAAATTCGACCTATACAACAAGCTAAAA
>Ga0256832_1000341_pt1 | contig 29234 bp, 30 predicted proteins | sample 134614metaG_FD_190534 | JGI IMG/M metagenome (GOLD analysis project Ga0256832, IMG submission 190534) | Hydrothermal vent microbial communities from Lau Basin, Pacific Ocean - 134-614 | ecosystem: Environmental > Aquatic > Marine > Hydrothermal vents | place: Pacific Ocean: Lau Basin | collected...
ATCCAGGCCGGAAACCTTGTCTTCAACTGAAGACCGGGCAGTCAAAATTAAAATAGGCAGAGTGATATGTTCTTTACGCAACCTGGATACCACTTCCAGTCCGTCCATATCAGGCAGGCCCAGATCCAGGATCATAATATCGGGAGGGAAGCTTTGAGCCACATGCAGAGCTTCTTCACCTCTTGCCACATGATTAACTGTGATCCCTTCCTGTTTCAATGCCTGCTGCAGACCATCGGCAAGCGACAGATCATCTTCAACCAGTAGTATTTGCATGAGTATAATTCCGAGTATGTATCTGAAGCCTATATTAGCTTATTTAAGCTGTTTGGGTCTAATAACAGACAATAATTCAGGATACATATTTCTTTGCTGCTTTATTTTGTCCGCGTGTTGCCTTGTCCACCAGCCCCGGCAGAACAGCGTTAATGCGGACAAACAAAGATTCAGGAAAGCCCAGATAACGTTCTTTATCCTGTTTAATGACAGAACGCACAATCTGCCTGGCCACATCTTTCGGTGCATCCATATTCATTTTTACTTCTTTAGCCATTTTATAGACCGCTCCGGAATTAAGCGCCGTTTTAACTGCTCTGGGAGCCACATAAGTTACCTTAACAGCGGTATCGGCCAGTTCTCGTCTCAATGCCTGGGAAAAGCCGCGCATGGCGAACTTACTGGTTGAATAAGTAGTGAACCAGGCAAATCCAATAGAACCGAAGGTGGAACCAACATTAACAATATGACCTTTTTTCTGCTCCAGCATATAGGGCAGGACTTTTTTGGTTAACTGCATAGGGGCAATCACATTGGTTTGAAAGACTGCCTCTATTCGTTCATCACTTTGATCAACAAAGGCCGTAAAATCCATAATGCCTGCCGTGTTAATCAGGATATCATAACCGCCAAAGGCTTCACGCATCTGATCCACAATTTTCTGACGCCCGTCAGCATCAGTAATATCTGCAGCAATAGCTCTTATACCACCTCCTCCGAGCTCCTTCTGTAACTGCTCCAACTTTTCCTTTGAACGCCCTACCAGACCCAGCTGCGCGCCTTCAGCCAGCAGGAGTCTGGCAATTTCACCACCTATGCCACCGGTTGCTCCAGTCAGAATAATGCGTTGTTGTTTTAATTTGCTCATTTTATACATCCATAAAACAGTAGAGGCAGAGCCATAGTGTATGACTCCGCCCCTTAATATACCAATTTAATAAGTAAACTTCTTTATAAAAAATGTTCAACCATATTCAATAATAAGTTATGACTTGTCTTTGATTTTTTCCAGTTTAGCTTTAATTTCAGCACGACGACCTTTATCAGCAATCGGACGGGCTGGACGATCCGGTGCATTTAAGGCCTTATTCAGATATTTTCTGGCTTCATCATATTTACCTTCTTCAATCAGAAAATCACCATAAAAGTAATTAGGATCAATACCGTCAGGATTCATGGCCAGGGCTTTTTTCAGATATTTTTCTGCCTGATCATCATCACCAAAGCCTAAAGGCCAGCCGGGTACCTGATAATATAAACTGCCTAAAGAAGTGTAGATGGAACCATGCAAAGCATCTGGATTAATTTTTTCTGCCTGCAGTAATAATTCACGGGCTTTTTTTACTTTACCCAGTGCACTCAAGCCACCATTTTTACCTGCATCAGAACTGACGATAATGGCATTCCAGATCAGGGGTTCGGCTTTATCAGGAAAGGCTTTTACCGCTTCTTCTGCCTTGATGGTGAGATCTTCAAAAGCTTTTTCAGTTTTGGAATCGTCGGTTTCATAATTGGCAATGGCCCACTCTTTCTGTAATTCATGAATGGTATCATCCAGACTGGCGGCATAGGCCGCAGCATTAAATATCAGGGCAAAAAAAGCCAGGGCAGTAATTTTTATGGTCAGTGTTAGTAGTGTTTTGTTCATGATTATTCCTTTTATTAGTCCTTTAGTTTGTTCTGGTTTTATTATTAGAAATTAATCTAATGGCAATGCTCTGAAAATATCACCATAGAGTTTATAGAACATTTTAGCTGCATGAATAATAGCATTCTGGTCATCGGTATCCGTGACCTGATTCATGAGTTTTTCATAAAAGCCCATGTGTTCAATATCCAGAGAACCGTGAGAGCTTAAATAGCTGAAGGCTTTATCCGGTAAATTCAGATTTTTTTTAATCTGCTCTGCCGCATTGGTTGCTAGTGCAATACTTGTCCCCTCCAGTACCAGAACCATGCCAAAAAAGCTGACCGGGTTAATACGGTTAATACTGTCATAGGCATAGGCTACCATCAGTTCAGTGGTATAATGAGGCTGGCCGTTACGGACGGCTTCTGCATCCCCGCCGGTCTCTGCAATATCATTTAAAATCCATTCCTGGTGTCCCAGTTCTTCTTCAATGTATTCAGCAATGGCATTACGCAGCCATTCTTTTGAATGAGGGATCCGTCCGCCGCAGGTCATTAACAGGGGTGTAGTATGTTTGACATGATGATAGGCTTGGGTCAGGAATGCCTGGTAGGTCGACAGGGAAATATCCCCTTTACTGCCTCGCTGCAGGGCTTCAATTTGCTGTAACTGCAGCCGTTCCTGTTCAGTTTCTGCCATTAAGCGGTCAAAAAAATTGCTCACTTTTTACTCCATAATTTTATCAGGCACTTTTATCAAGCGCCGGGTGTTTATCATAACAGCGTTCAAGCTGTTTATTATAAGTCTGATATATCTGCTGCCGTCTGGGCCGACCAGTACCGGTTAATAGTTCATTGTTAACCGTAAACGGTTCCTGTGCCACAATAAAATCTTTAATCCTGGCATAGTCCGGCAACTGACTGTTTAATAGCTCCAGTGCCTGATGCAGATTACTAATACCCTGTTCAGAGCGGTCTCTTAATACCACAATGGCCACTAAAAAAGGTCGGCCATGTCCATATACCACACATTGTGCTATGGCCGGTATGGTTTCCAGCTCTTTCTCCAGCCACTCGGGAGAAATATTACGGCCAAAGGAAGTATTGATCACATTCTTTTTTCGGCCGGTGACATAAAGATAACCGTCTTCATCCAGTCTGCCGATATCACCGGTTGCATAAAAGTCATCACTATTGATGGCCGGTTGCCCCAGGTAACCAGAAAACAGTTGATTTTTAACCAGTATTTCACCGTCGTCACTGATTTTTACGACATGGGTATCCAGTATTTTGCCAACCGAACCCAGTCTGTGATGGGTCGGGTTATTTACCGCCACAACCGATGCGGCCTCAGATAAGCCGTAGCCTTCAAAAACAGGGATCTTCAGCTGTTCAGCCAGATCCAGTAATTGCCGGGATACCGGGGCACCACCCATGGCTATAAAACGCAGTGAATCCGGCAGTTGTACGCCTGACTGTACCAGTTTAATTAATAATAATAAAAGCTGCGGAATAATAATAAAGGCCGTTGGTCGGTATTTTAAAATCACGCTGATCAGTTTTTCATGATCAATCTGGCTGGAACCGGACAGTCCCGTGCTCTGCGGAGACAGTAAAATAATAGTGGCTCCGCAATATAAAGGTACATACAGTCCGCCGATATTTTCCAGCAGTGTTGACAGGGGCAATATGCACATGGAACGGTCGTCAGCATTGGCCTCACTGGCCCGGCTCAGTGACTCCACCTTGGTCATTATGGTGTCTTCCGACAACATCACACCTTTAGGGTGATCGGTGGTACCGGAAGTGTAGGTAATTTTTACTATTTGCTGCTGACCATCATATTCCTGATTATTATCACTGACCACTGAATCAGTCGGCACATTTAAACGGTAAAAATCCAGTGCCTTACCTGCAATTTCAATGTTTTCATGACTCTGAATAAGACTCTTCAGACTCTGAATAAGTTCCATATTCATTTCAGATTGATCGAGGATCAGATATTCAACTCCGGAATCGGTAATGGCGTGTTTAAGTTGTTCAAGGGAAAAGAATTTGGGCAGCGGAATTGAACGCTGGTGATTAAATAACAGGCATAAATCCAGAACTGCCCAGGCTGGATGGTTGTCCATAATAACAGCAAAGGTATAGCTGCTCTGGTGGATATCAGATGAGCCTGGAAAACCCAGGGTAGAACAGGTTGTTTCTATTTCATCAAGCAGACTCTGATAATCCAGCTGGCTGTCATCACCTTCTATAGCCAGCGTATGCGGCTGTTGTATTGCGTATTCGCGGATTTTTTGTTCCAGTAGATTCAAGCAACCTTTCCCTGCTTTGTACGTTTTGCCAGATCATCCCGCCCCAGTTGACAGGCTTTTTCAAATAAGGGGATAAGTTTTTTATTGGCGCTATAAATATTCTGCTTCATAATTTCAAAGCCTTCTGCAATATCACCGGCCAGAACCATCGGTTTCAGATCATAATATTCCGGTCCCCACTTATCCTTCAGCTCTTCCGGCAGACAATCGCGGCTGGCTTCAGTAATCTGTTTCAGGGGAACATCCATACGTTTAAAAGCATTATAAACACCGGGAACGGCTGTAAAAACAATATATTTAAAGCCAGCTGAATATAAAAAAGCAGTAATAGAAGCAATCAACCAGCGCATCTGACCGACATTGGCCGGAGCCAGATTACCCACTTCAACCACAGAATCACGGGAAAGATTTTCTCCATACAGGTTTTCCAGTTCGTTTTCCAGACCCTGCTTAAGATAATACTCGGAGAACAGCGCCTCATCTGCAGCACAACGGACGCCGGCAACAGCTTTGATAATGGTGTCATCACCCGGCTGCTGTGCATCGGCTTCAATAGTCAGCAGGTTCGGATAAAAATGGTCCAGTTCGGCATTATAGTATTTTTTAAATACCTCACTGATAAAACTTTCCAGACGAGCCCGCTCCGGCCGGCCTTCTTCAAAATAATGTATTTCAGACGCCTGGGTCTGCTTATTATTTCTGTGATTGGCCAGTAAGGTAACGGTTTTATCTTTTAAGGCTTCGCTCATAGCCTGAACTCCAGTGTGTTTTTTCATTGTGCTCAGTCTAACCAACAAACCTTAAAGAAATCTTAAGTTTCAAAAATTTATGTGATTTTGTTAAACAGTTCTCATAAAAAGAGCTTTTTCAATAAATTATTTAGAATTAAAAGCTAACTGCTTCACACATTGGCCAGATCACCATTGGATTCCAGCCAGGCTTTTCGGTCTGCAGCCCGTTTTTTGGCCAGCAGCATGTCCATCATATGGTAGGTTTCATCATCCTGTTCCACGGTCAGGCGTACCAGACGACGGGTATCCGGTGCAATGGTGGTTTCTCTAAGCTGCATGGGGTTCATTTCCCCCAGTCCCTTAAAGCGCTGTACATTGACCTTGCCTCGAATTTTTTCCGCTTCAATCCTGTCCAGTACACCTTTTTTCTCAGACTCATCCAGGGCATAGAACACCTGTTTACCGACATCAATACGAAACAGCGGGGGCATGGCGACATAAACATGACCGGCATCCACCAGAGCCTTAAAATGACGCACAAACAGGGCGCATAATAAAGTGGCAATATGAGCGCCGTCGGAATCCGCATCCGCCAGAATACAGACTTTACCGTAGCGTAGACCTTTTAAATCAGAAGAACCGGGTTCTACACCAATAGCCACAGAAATATCATGCACTTCATTGGAGGCCAGTACCTGGGAGGAATCCACCTCCCAGGTATTAAGGATCTTACCTCTCAGAGGCATAATGGCCTGAAAATTCCGGTCCCGGGCCTGTTTGGCGGAACCACCGGCAGAATCCCCTTCCACCAGAAACAGTTCTGTTTCATTAAAATCCGAAGAGGTACAGTCTGCCAGCTTGCCGGGCAGTGCCGGTCCCTGGGTAATTTTTTTACGCACCACCTTTTTACCGGCGCGAATTCGCTGATTGGCACGGCTGATCACCTGTTCTGCCAGACGTTCACCGTCTTCAGTATGCTGGTTCAGCCACAGCCCGAAAGCATCTTTAACCACCCCCATAACAAAGGCGGCACATTCCCTGGATGACAGGCGTTCCTTGGTCTGGCCGGAAAATAACGGGTCCTGCAGCTTGACGGATAAAATATAACAACAGCTGTCCCAGACATCATCAGGGGTAATTTTTACCCCTCTTGGCAATAAATTTCTGAATTCGCAGAACTCACGAATGGCTTCTGTCAGACCAGTACGCAGGCCGTTTACATGAGTTCCACCCTGCGGGGTGGGGATAAGATTGGCATAACTTTCTGTAATCGGTGTGCCATCTTCAGCCAGCCACAACAAGGCCCATTCAGCCTGTTCATTATTGCCCTCCATTTTTCCGGTAAAGGGAATGGCGGGAATCGTTTCTTTTTCTTCTATGGCATCAAGCAGGTAATCGGACAAGCCGTTTTCATAATACCAGCGTTCCGTTTCTCCGCTGTTTTCATCCTTAAAATTAATTTCCAGTCCCGGGCAAAGTACGGCTTTGGCCCTCAGAGCATGTTTTAAGCGGGGCACAGAAAATTTTATAGAATCAAAATACTTTTTGTCCGGCCAGAAACGCACCGTAGTGCCGGTATTTCGCTTACCCACATCACCGATAACTTCCAGCTCATGGGTTTTATCACCATGGGCAAAGGCCATATAATATTCTTTAGCATTACGACGTACCCAGATTTCCAGTTTATCAGACAGGGCATTAACTACAGACACCCCGACTCCATGCAGGCCGCCGGAAAACTGGTAATTATCATTGGAGAATTTACCTCCAGCATGCAGGCGGGTCAGGATTAATTCTATACCGGGGATTTTTTCTTCCGGGTGTATATCCACCGGCATACCACGGCCGTCATCTTTTACGGATAATGAACCGTCTTTATGCAGGATAACATCAATACGACGGGCAAAGCCGGCCATAGCTTCATCCACACTATTGTCGATCACTTCCTGTGCCAGGTGGTTGGGACGCTCTGTCTGAGTGTACATGCCGGGACGACGCTGTACCGGTTCCAGGCCGTTTAGAACTTCAATATCCTGAGCATCATAGGAACTTGCTGCCATATAGAGTATTACCTTATCATCATACGATTTTTAAAAGAAAAATGGGGGTAGCAATTGTAATGATTCAGTTTAATTCAGGGCACTCTTTGATACCCTGAATTAATACTTTTGTTTTCAGTACAGTTACCAGAATAGTGAAGTTTAGCAAAATTGGGAAATAATGTAAGCTATTAGCTGATGGCTTTGGTAATTAAAGGCACCAGCGGCTCGGGCAGTTTTATGGCTCCGGAAAGTGCAAATTTCTGACCTTCTTCAGACATTTTTTTCCAGGTGCGTACAATAATATCAATCCATTTCTGTTCATCATATTCAGGATGTTTATTTACAAAATCCGTCATATAATGCTCAATAAATACCAGTGCGGCAATATCCTCAACCAGTTGGGTATCCTTATTGGTTTTCAGGGCTTTTTTGCCTATGGCCTGTTTAGCCCGTTCAACTTCTTCCTCGGAATAACCCGCTTTTAACAATAACTCTCCCGCCGTTTGCGCATGAAACTTGTATAAATTGGTACGCCATTGATGATAGCCTTTTCTGTCCATGGGGTAGGCATCCCGGGGTGACTTCCAGCGCTGAATATGCTGGGCCCGTATGGCCAGTTTCATAATATCATCGGTTTCAGGGGCAAAGCGCTCCAGCATATCCGACATGCGCCGCCCGTAAAGTAATTCTTTGGGCTGGCTTTTATCACCATCCATTTCCTGGTTCGGATCTTCTTTATTGGCTGCATCAATAAGTTCAACCGCTTTTTCATATTTTGATTGTGTCATAAGTGTCTCTAATCCTTTTTTATTGCGGTTACAGAGTAAAAATTCCCTGCACCGTTAACATTCACTTATCTGCAATATCTTCTACCAGACGAAATCCCACCTTATTGCTGGTATAGGTAGGAAAGTTATTGAGCCGAACATAGGCACGCAGTATTTGCTTAGCCGTATCCCAACTACCGCCACGAACAACAACGGTTTCACCTTCCAGTTCATCATCATCGGCACAATACTGTTCCTTGCCATCGTAACGCCGGGTATATAAGGAACAGGTCCATTCCCAGACATTGCCGAAAATATCATAGATACCGTATTTATTGGGATCATAAGAGCCAACTTCAACCGTCTGGGCACTTTCCCAGAAATAACGGCAGCCGTCACAGTTAGCATCACCCAGGCCGACAATATCATTAAAACCCAGCTGGCCTTTGATACCGGTACGGGCAACATATTCCCACTCGGCTTCAGTGGGTAAGCGGAATTTGCGGCCGGTTTTTTTACTCAGCCATTGGGCATAGGTTTTAGCATCATACATGGAGACATTAATAACCGGACGGTTACCTCTGCCCCAGCCATTGTCATCCGGTAAGCCCTGTCCTGTGGACCGGGCATAGGCATCGTATTGTGCAAAGGTCACTTCATACTTGCCAATGGCAAAATCCTGATTGAAGGTTATTTTATGAGGCGGTTTCTGATCCGGTGAGCCATGGTTGCTGCCCATAATAAATGAACCTGCCGGTATTTTAACCATATCCGGAATTAAGCTTAGCTTAAGCTGTTTTGTGGAAATATCTTGAATATCTTTTCTGGATACCTGATGTTGCTTGTTTTTTCTGGATTTAGACAATAAATAACGGGCATCAGAATAATACCGGTTGTCACTGTCTACTTTTTTAAGGAACTTGCTCAGGTATTGTTCTGCCTGAGAATAATGGCCGTTGTTATACAGAGTTTTACCATAAAAATAATAAAAATCATTATGCAGTTTTACCTGCATCTGGATCAGCCGGGCAAAAGCCTGCTCCGCCTGTTTATAATCACCCTGATTATAAAATTGAGAGGCCTGGTTCAGATAAAAGCGGGCATCTCTAGCCGCCCATAGAAAATTACTGAAAATCAATAAAAAAATGGCTAGAAAAACAGTGATGAATCGATTGCTGTTTTTTTTCCTGCTATAAGCTGACATATTAGCAAACCGGGCAATGGGTAAAATAGATACAGATTTACAGGGATTTATCAAAGGCAGCTTCAATGGAATTGCTGTATTTTTTTTCGGTACTGGACCTGGCTTTAATAGAGTCAACAAATAAACCATAGGACTTAATAGACTTAACCAGGTAGGCCTGCACGGGTTCTTTAATGCCTTTGAGTTTCAGAGGAGGTGTAGGGATGACAGTTATTTTATCCTTAATCATTTTATAGGTCGCATGACTGATTAATATTGCATCATGTTTGGCCAGGTGCTCAAGCCGATTGGCAATATTGACATTATCACCAATCAGGGTAAAGTCCCGACGAGAATGCTGGCTGCCGATATCGCCCAGAATAACATGCCCTGAATGTATGCCTATACGCATATGAAAGTCCAGACCAGTGGCTGCTCTGAGTTCCGGCAGTGCCTTGAGCATAGCCGCTGCTGCACAGACTGCTCTGAAAGCACCCTCTTCCTGCAGACCAAAAGAGGAAAAAATACCGTCCCCAAGAAATTTGTCTATGGTGGCATCAAAAAACATCAGTTCCTTAACCATACGGTCAAAATACAGGTTCAGAAAGTCCACGACCTTTCTTGAGCTTAGCTGTTCAGACAAACGGGTAAACTGAACGATATCAGAAAACAGCAGTGTCCGGAACTTATCTTCGGCAATGGGTTTGTTACGGTTCTGATGACCCATGGCAATATGTGATACCGCCGGATCAGACAGGTAATGACTCATGGCATTCTGATGCTGTTTCAGGCGGGTTTCAGCCAGCACCCGTTCCACTTCAGCAATCATCCGATCCGGTGAAAACGGCTTGGTAATAAAGGCCTGAATCCCCATAGAGCGGATTTTAACCTGATCAGCTCTGGAGTCCTTGCTGGTTTCAATAATAATAGGCAGCTGACTGAACTCACTGGACTGGCGTATACGGGTACACAGCTCCAGCCCATCAACATAAGGCATATCGTAATCGGTTATGACCAGGTCATAGTTCTGATTATTAAGTTTTTCCCAACCCGACAGACCATCGGTAGCAACATCAACCTGAAAGCCCTGGATCTGCAGTGAAGTTTTCATCTGATGCAGCATGGTGGCTGAATCTTCCACCACCAGAATTCGTTCAGGACGCCCCAGTGATGTACTGGCATGCATCAGGCGTTCGACCCGTGATAAAAGTTCCGGCAGTACAACATTACGGGTAGTCGAGTGATCAGACTTAATAATATAGTCATCGGCACCGGCATTAAAACCGCTGATAATAGCCTGATCCGTTTGCTGTGAAGACAGCAGCAGAACCGGAATGGTCAGTTTTTCCTGCTGACGGATAATACGACATAAGGTAATACCGTCAATCACCGGCATTTCCACATCACTGATAATTAGATCAATTTTCTGCTGACGGATAATTTTTAGGGCAACTTCGCCATTATCAGCTTCTAGTACCGTATAACCTTCCTGTTCCAGGGCAGGCCTGACCAGCTGACGGGAAGTTTTACTGTCATCAACCAGCAATAAGCGTGGATTTTCTTCAAACAGGGGACTTAACACCTGCTCCAGTTCCTGTTTGGTAAAAGGTACCTCAAGGAATTTATTGGCCCGGTGATCAATAGCCTGTTCACGGTTCATGGTATTAGATGAAATAAACACCAGGCGGGTTTTTTTTAGTTGAGGATGGGAACGAATTTTATCACAGACTGATAAGCCGTCTATTTTAGAGAGCATGGCTCGAATAAATATGAGGTCAGGTTTAAATTGCAGGATTTGCTGAAAAAAACCGGCTTCATCCGAATGGATAACCTTAAGCCGATAGTGCTGGGAATCCAGTAATGAACTGATCAATCCGTCAACCGTGGATGAATCTGTCAACAATATGGCATTTATTCTTTTATTATCCATGAAATCTCATGCGTTTACTTAGCCGGTTTATTGCCATCCATGTGCATACGTTGCCTGATACAGTATTAAATTCAATACAGATTATCCTGTAAAAAGCTATTTATTATAGTATTCTCTACTACCCCCCTCGTCATGTATATCCATTACCACCGACCAGGTCAGAGACTGATAGTTAAAAATATATACAATTAATCCTGTAAATTCAAATAATTTACCAAAATGAGAACCAATACTCTAAAATACCCTAAAATTTCAGTTTTTTATCTGTTAAAAAGAATAATTACCATTACTGTCCTAGAATAAAGTTGCAACAATAAAGAATATTGCCGTCATTTACTTTACAATGCCGGGTTCCGGATAAGGATCATCTGTTTTTTATGTAATTTTTTAACTGAAACTAAATCAATGGCCGTCAAAAGTAAAAAGTTAAAAATCACTGATCTTGTCAAAGGCATGTATATTTCCAGGCTGGATCGCCCCTGGATAGAAACTTCCTATCCCATTGAAGGTTTTTATATTCAGAATGACGAAGACATCCGCAAACTCAGCTCCTTATGCAAATATGTCTATATTGATGTTGATTTAACCCGTTTACGACTGGATCCTTCACATCTTGATATAAACGCTGAACATAGCCCAAAATTTACCATTGAGGATATTAGGGAAAAAGTATCCAGACATTCCTCACAGTCAGACGGACCAACCAAATCAACCATTCGGCGCCCCCTAAAACCGCTTTATATCGAGCGCGTACCTTTTGAAAAAGAATTTAAAACAGCCAATAAACTGTACGAAACACTCTCCCATACGGCAGAAGAAGTCCTGCAGGAAGTCAGCTCAGGCAAATCTGTTAATGTTGAAAAAGTCAACCAGACTGCCAGCAGCATGGTTGACAGCATTATTCGTAACCCCGACGCTTTTTTATGGTTATCCCGTTTAAAAGCCAAGGATACTCATACGCATAACCGTGCCATTCGATCCACCATCTGGGGGATTGCCTTTGGACGCTACATGTCCTTATCAAAACAGGAGCTCAATGATTTATCCATTGCTCTGCTAATGTCCGGTATTGGTAAAGCAAAACTGCCCAGAGAACTGCTGGAAAAATCCGATGAACTGACCGGTGTAGAACGCTCCATATACCAGAAGCACATTAACTATTCTGTTAAGTTACTCAGGCAAATGGGGGCTTTTTCATCCACGGTGATAAATATTGTTGCTTCTTATTGTGAGCGCTTTGACGGCAGCGGCTACCCAAGGAAATTACAGGGCAGCCAGATATTTTTTCCTGCCCAGATTGCCGGTATCGTAAGCTATTATGAAAAGATAACTAATCATAGAGATCCTGAAAAATCACTGGATGCCACCTGTGCCATGGAACACCTGTATAAATTAAGAGACAGTAAGTTTCAGGGTGAGTTGATTGAAGAATTTATTCAATCCATTGGTATTTACCCGGCAGGCTCCCTGATTGAACTTAATTCCAGGGAAGTCGCTGTTATTGTTGAACAGAATGAACAGTACCGGCTGTTGCCTAAGGTGATTATTTTAAGAGATCCGGACAAAAAGCCGGTTTCCAAATTTAAAATTCTGGATCTTTCTACATTTGATCAAAGTGATAAATATCGGCCTAAAATTATTAACAGTATTCCGCTGGGCAGTTATGATATTGATGCTCAGGAAATTCTGGACTGTATTTTAAAGGCAGATAAGGGGTGGTTGGTTCGGAGGTTGTTTTCTTAAGAGCAGCGTTCAGCGTTCAGCGTTCAGCGTTCAGCGTTCAGCGTTCAGAAAGAGCATAGAGTGTTAAGTGTTAAGTGTTAAGTGTTAAGTGTTAAGTGTTAAGAAAGAGCATAGAGCATAAAGCATTTTGAGGTATTCAATTTAGGGCATAAAAAAAGCCTGCTCCGGTGTGCCGGGGCAGGCTTTTTGCTTTACTGTGCCTGGTATTACTTGGCAGCAGGGGCTTTAGGTGCAGCTGGAGCAGCAGGTGCCTGAGCAGCCCATTGCTTCATTCTTTCTTCGTATGCTTTACGAGCAGCTTCCATTTTGGCTTGCTGTTGCTTTTGCATTTCCTGCATACGCTTCTTGTGAGCTTCCATCTGAGCTTTCTGCTGAGGAGTAGGACCGGCAGGTGCTACAGCTTGAGGAGCAGGAGCTACAGGAGCAGCCATTGGTGCTGGACGACCATATGGGCCATAGCCATAAGGAGTGTTTGCATAAGTGTTACGACCGTCAAAACGGCTGTTCATGTTGTTGTAACCATTGTAGTTGCTGTAGCCATTACCATAAGCTGAACCACGAGTGTTACCTTTACCACGACCACGACCACGACCTTTAATAGTGATTTCGATATCACCGTCCATGTCAGCATCACCAGAACCGTCGCCCCAACCATTACCATAACCATTGCCATAGGCATTGTTATTCCAGTTGTTAGCGCCGTAACCATTCCAGTTAGTATTGCTGTCGCCGTCGCCCCATGGACCCCAGGAATCAGCAGAAACAGACATAGATACCGTTGTAGCAGCAATTGCTGCAGCAATTAATAATTTTTTCATTTTATACTCTCCGAAGTTTAAATAATGAATGTGTTAAATTTGTCATAAAAAATACAACAATTTTTAGCCCAAAAAAAGAGCTACCCAATACAGGGCTGAAAATGGATTGATAAAAACATCTTCCTTACTGCTATTTATATTAACGATTCTAATATTACGAACTGCTATATAATTATTAATAATGTTTTTTCAATCTTTTTATAAAGTGAAGTCAGTATAGATCGAACCAGAAAGATTAGCAACCCCTTATATTAGATTTTATTAATATTACTTATATAGATAAGGGTTTATACTTACCTCGATGGCAATACAGGTATTAAGAAGCTGTTTCAACAACTATACTAAAATCAAATTCATCATACCCTTGCAGAACCAATGACTTACACTATATCAACCTCGGTACTAAAGATACTTTATAAGCTTCTGGAATACCATCGGCAGGATGCTGATACTATTTTTGCTTCCGCAGGCCTGTCCAGAACTGACCTTAGCAATGACCGGAAACGGGTAAATTATCAGAAAGCCTGGCAGCTGTGGTCAGAAGCATCTCATATAATAGAGGATCCCTGCTTCGGCCTTAAAACGGCAAATATTTTTCACCCCTCCGATTTAAACCTGCTCGGCTATGCCTGGCTGAGCAGTCCGACCCTGCGGGCCGCCTTTGAACGCCTGCTGCGTTATCAGAAAATGGTCAGTGAATTTATAAATCTGGCCATTGAAGAAACAGAGGAACAGTTTAATGTAATCCTTGATGTACAGGATATTTCACGGGTCACTATGGCACAAATGGACAGCGGCATAACCATACTGTTTCATATGTGCCAGAGTAATTTTGGTCACAATCTCAGGCCCTCAGCCGTTTACCTGGCTCACCCGAAACCACCCTGTCAGCAGGCCTATAATGACTATTTTCAGTGCCCGGTATTGTTTGAACAGCCTGTCAACAAACTGTGCTTACCGGCAGAGGTGGTCGATACTCCCCTGCTCAATGTGCTGAGCAATATTAACCTGATAACGGATAAAACCCTGCTTGACTACCTGGATAGCATGTATAAAGAAAATACCACAAGCAGGGTTCGGCAGGCCATCAGCCGTTTACTACCCTCCGAGGTATCCATTGAGAAAGTGAGTCAGCTTCTGCATCTTACCCCAAGAACCTTACACCGGCATCTGCAGGCCGAAAATACCTCTTTTAAAACCATCCTGGACGATCTGCGTTTCCGGCTCAGTAAAGAATATCTGCAGAAAAATCAATACAGCATTACTGAAATTGCTTTTCAACTGGGCTTTTCTGATTCCAGTGCCTTCAGTCGGGCCTTTCGACAATGGTCAGGGGAATCACCCTCTCAATTTAAAAAACAGTTCCGATTCTCCAGCCTGTAATTTCTGAAATTTTGTCATTTTATGTCAGATTATTGTCCGCTATGGTCAGGAATATGGACAGCTACATTGATATATTACTATCAAAGCCGAATAAAGAACATCAAACCTAAATTGATCTACAGGGAGACAGCCATGCTTACTACTACCAGCTTAAATAACAATACTTACCTGGATCTGGTTCAACAGGCAACCCGGCGTAATACCCTGCAGCAGGTTGCCGAAGCTCAGCAGTCCGGTCAGCCTTTAGATGTTGACACTGTTAAATTATCCAATCAGGCCTTAAGAGATTCAGCACGGGAAACCGGTGTTGAATTATACTCACAGCAACTGGTCAAACAGCAGTTTGAAACCTATGCATCTGCATCAGCCAATGCTTCTGACAATAGTCAGGCATCCAGCAACGGAAGCTCTGAAAGCAGCTCTTCAGTCTGGACTTATGATGCAGCCAATGTCAATGAAGCCTTACAGACTGCACAACAACGTGCTTTGGGTGTTTCCGTTTATGAAAGACTGTATGAAGCAGGAGACAATGTTGATGGCTTCGATCCTGTTTCTCGACCAGTCACCCGGCCTGTTTTTGATGTTTATGTTTAGCCAGTCAGGTTTAACAACTGTTATCTTTTGTATTTTGAAGCCCCTAAATGAAAAAACCCCTGAAAGTAGAAACTATCAGGGGTTTAAAATAATGGTGGGCCGTGTGAGACTCGAACTCACGACCAATGGATTAAAAGTCCACTGCTCTACCAACTGAGCTAACGGCCCATCCTGTGTAATGGACCGCTTTTGCCGTCTCTTCAGGATGGCGCATATTCTACCGTTTTTAGTTTTTTTGGCAAGTTTTTTTATTACTTTTTATAAAATATTTCTAATTTATTTATAATTTATTTATAATTTTTTTAATAAACGTCTGGCCTGCCCGGCTTCCGTGGTATCGGGGTACTGACGTAATAACTGCTCAAGTGTTTTCCGGGTTTCGTCTTTTTTACCCAGCTCATAATAACTATAGGCTTTTTTAAGCTCAGCTTCGGCTTTTTTAGGACTGAAGGGATATACATCCAGCAGGCGCTGGTAATCGGCAATGGCCTGTTCATAATCTCTCTGGGCATAACTGGATTCAGCAATCCAGTACTGGGCAATATGGGCGTAGCGGCCATGAGGGTATTGTTCGATAAATCGGGTAAAAGCTTCCCTGGCCGCATTATAACGACGGGCTCTTAACTCATCATAAGCCTCCTGATAGGCTTTCTGTTCTGCCTGACGCTCTTTAGCCGTCATGGGTTTTCTGACGGCTGCCTGAGGTTTTTGTGAAACACTGGCCGAAGCAGGTTTTGGGGATGATTGCCGGGATTGTTCTACCAGTATTTCTTCCCTTTCAGTAATACCGTAATTAGACGGTTTGACCGTGGATTTCTCAACGACTTCAACAGGAGGGGATATTTTTTCCTGACCGGCAGGTTCTGTTCCGCTTAATGGTACCTGAGAAACACCGGCACTCTGTCCCAGCCGACGATCCATGTCCTGGTACAACTGACGCTGCTGCTGTTTAAGCTGGCGGATTTCATTGGCCTGCTCTTCCAGTAAACTGCGCAGTTCCTGATTTTCTTTCTGTAGTTGTTTCAGACGATACAGAAATTCCAGCTGTTTCTGAGAGCTCATCAGCCGTTCCAGACGTTCTACCCGAACAGCCAGGGGACGATTTTTATAATCATCCCTGGATTCTGCCTGAACACTATAAACAGCCGATAGCAATATCAGGCCGGATAATACAAAGCACGTTCTTTTGATAAAGCCCATAGAGATATCCGCAATCCTTAATAAATCAGTTCAACACGACGATTTAACTGCCAGGCCGATTCATTATGATCCAGTGCTACTGGGTTTTCTTCGCCATAGCTGGTGACTTTCATCTGCTGTGCCGGTACACCGGAGGCCATCAGAAAGTCTGCCACAGCCTGGGCACGACGTTCACCCAGAGAGAGGTTATATTCTCTGGTGCCCCGTTCATCGGTATGGCCTTCAATGGTAATCACCTTATCCGGATGCAGAGACAGATATTCAGCATGAGCATTTAGGGCAGACTGACCTTCGGTACTGATCTGAGCACTGTCATAGTCAAAATAAATGGTTCTTATGGATAAGGGGCTATTGGGATCGGACAGAGGGTCACCGCTGTAGGACTGGCCGTTCATGGCTGAACCATCACCCATACCGGAATCATTATAGCCCCCGGTCTGGCCTTCGTAGCCCTCCCCATTCTGGGTACCGGCAGCACCGCCGGTACGATCTTCTACAGCGGCATTATTAGTTTCGTCTTCACTGGTGGATGAACAGGCTGTGAGTAATAACAGAGGGGTGATCATTATTAATAAAATAAAGGTTTTCAGAAATTTAGTCATTTCAGGCTCCTGGTGTTTATCGGCTGCGGTAAGGTGACCATGCGGGCTCTCTTACATCGCCGCTCAGTACACGTAATCTTTGAGGTGAGTTGCTGCCGTCAACGGCAATGGCTTCCAGAATACCCCGGCCACGCAACTCGGTTGCATATAAAATCATTTTTCCATTAGGTGCATAGGATGGGGATTCATCTAGACTGGAATGAGTTAAAACCTGCAGATAGCCCGTGTCCAGCTCCAGAGTAGCGACCCGGTATTGCCCCTGTACACGGGTGATCAGTGTAATGTTTTTTCCGTCCGGTGAATAGCTGGCATTGGAATTATAATCCCCCTCATAGGTCAGGCGGCGGGGATTACCGGCTTTGCCCTGAGGTCCCACAGCAACCTGATAAATTTGCGGTTTACCCGCCCGGTCTGAGGTAAAAATAATGCTCCGGCCATCAGGCGACCAGGATGGTTCGGTATCAATGCTGTAATGGTTGGTTATACGCTGCAATACGCCGCTGGCAATATACATGATATATATTTCCGAGTTACCGTCTTTGGACAGGGTCAGCGCCAGTCGTTTGCCGTCAGGAGAAAAAGCCGGTGCACTATTAATACCCTTAAACTGGGCCAGTACTTTACGTTGACCAGTTTTCAGTTCCTGCAGGTAAATAATGGAGCGGTCTTTTTCAAAAGATACATAGGCCAGACGTTTGCCGTTGGGTGACCAGCTCGGTGACATAACGGGTTTTCTGGATTTAAGAATAATCTGCTCACCAAAGCCGTCTGAATCAGCCACCGCCAGGGTGTAGGTTCTTTTTTTACTGCCCGGATCATTTTTGACGACTACATAAGCAATAAGCGTATCAAAGGCACCCCGGGTATGGGTCAGCTTTGCATAAATTTTGTCACTGATCTGATGAGCCACCCGGCGTAACTGGTTTTTCTTGACCGTATAACGATAGGCAACCATCTCCTGACGGCTGAACACATCCAGCATCTGAAATTTTACTTCATACAGATCCTGACCGACCGGGGTAATAGCACCAATAACCAGCTGCTCTGCATCGGTGTTTTTCCAGCGGTCAAAATTAATATTACCGCCCAGTGCAGGGCGTTCCGGCAATTGATTAAGTTTTAAGGGAGAAAAAATTCCGCTGCGGGCCAGATCAGAACGCACAATCCGCGCAATATCAGTGGGTGCCGAACCGCTTCGAGGCCAGGCAAAAGGTACAATAGCAATGGGGTTGGCACTTTGAAAACCGCCTTTAATCTCGACTTCCAGAACGGCATAAGCCGGAGAGCTTATAAACATCAGATAAATCAATAATAAAATAACAGCACTGATGGGCTTGAGAGTGAATAATTTCATGTACTTAGTGGCTTCCAGGCTCAAATCGTAATCTCATGACTTCGAATTCTTTAAAAATAACACTATCTTTAGGAACAGGCAATGGCGATGCTCTGCGTACCGCCGTTTCCACGGAACGGTCAAATGAGGCATTGCCGCTGCTTTCTGCAATTTTAACGCTGACCACTTCACCCGTGGAACGCAGCCGGATATCAATTTTACACTGCAGATTACGCGGAGCATCCAGTGGCTGACGCCAGTTACGCTCAATTTTCTGGGCGATCAGGGCAACATACTTATTGACAGTACCCCGGCTTAATCGTTCACGCTCGGCTCGTTCCCGCTCCTGCTGGCGCCTGAGTTCTGCCTGACGTTTTTTCTCGGCCTCGGCTTTTTGCCGCTGTTCTTCTTTGCGTTTTTGTTCTGCTATTCGTTTCTGTTCAGCCTCTTTGCGTTTTTTTTCTTCTGCTTTTCGGGCCTCAGCTTTTTTACGGGCCTGTTCTTTTTTACGCTTTTCTTCTGCTGCTTTTTTCTCTGCTTCCTTACGCTTTTTCTCTTTAAGTTTCTTTTCTCTGAGTTTTTTCTCTTTTAGTTTCTGTTCTTTTAATTTTTTCTCTTTCAGCAGTGCGGCCTTGCGCTGCTGTTCTTTTTTGCGGGCCGCTTCGGCTTTTTTGCGTTTCTTTTCTTCCTTTCGTTTTAATTCTTCCCGACGTTTTTTTTCCTTAAGCGCTTTCTTTTTCCGGGCTTCAGCCGCTTTACGCTGTTGCTCTGCTTTTTTCTGTTGTTCTATCTGTTCAATTTTAGCATTAAAGCTATTGGCATCCACAGCAGTGGTCTGGATCACATCGCCCTGTTTGAGAACTATCTGTTTGGGCTTATCATATTCCCAGTTAAATAATAAGGCACCAATAAACAGCAGATGCAAAATGACAGCAATGGTAAAAGCAATACTGTTTTCTTTTATCCATTCAATCATATTTAATTTTGCGTCTGCTCGTCCAGAGTTCTGGTCATCAGCCCGACATTAGGAATGCCCGCCTGACTTAATAAGGCCAGTACATCCATAATATAAATATACTGTACGTCTTTATCACCAGCCACCAGTACAGATAGTTTCGGGGTCACCAGCAGCTGGTTTTTAATTTGTTCCACCAGTGCGGTTCTGTCAACCGGCTGTTCCTTGCCCAGACCAATGGTCAGGTAATAACTTCCCTGGACATCCACTTTAACAATAACGGTTTCTGTCGGTTTGGGATCCAGTGCTTCGGTTTCTTCTGCCTGAGGCAAATCAACCTTTACCCCCTGAGTCAGCAAAGGAGTTGAGATCATAAAGATCACCAGCAGCACCATCATAACATCAATGTAAGGTACCACATTGATCTCAGCCATGGGTTTACGGCGTTTTCTGGCCATTACTGATTATGCACCTGACGGTTGAGTAAGTTTGAGAACTCTTCCATAAAACCATCATAACGGCTTTCCAGCCGTTCCACGCTATAGGAGAAACGGTTAAAGGCAATTACTGCAGGAATCGCTGCAAACAGTCCCATGGCCGTAGCAATCAAAGCTTCTGCAATACCGGGAGCCACCATGGACATGGTGGCCTGTTCAACCTGTCCAAGAGCACGAAAGGAATTCATAATGCCCCAGACCGTTCCAAACAGGCCGACATAGGGACTGGTGGAACCAACAGTGGCCAGAAACGGCAGACCCGATTCAGCCCGTTCCACTTCCCGGTTCAGGGTAACCCGCATGGCTCTTTGCGCCCCTTCCAGTACCGCCTCACTGATGATACCCGGCTGCTTGTGTAATTTAGCGTATTCCCTGAATCCGGCTTCAAAAATACTGGCCATGCCCTGAGCATTTTTTCTCTGGGTTAAAGCTTTGTAGAGATCCACCAGATCCGCTCCTGACCAGAAACGACGCTCAAACAGATTGGCTTCCTGTTTGGCTTTTTTCAGTATTTGCCACTTTTGTATAATCATGGTCCAGGATATTACCGAAACCGTCAGCAGGCCCAGCATGACCATCTGCACCATAAAACTGGCATTGGTGATCAGAGATAATATTGACATATCATGTTGCATACAGGTTTACTCGTAAATATATTAAATAATAACTGGAGTTATTATTTAAACTTGTTATAAATCATATCCGGTAAAGCCACTGGTCTTTTTTTATGCAGACTGAGGCTGACTATTTTTACTTCGCCCCGGGTCAGAATATCTTCCCCGCCATTTTCAGCAGGACGTATAATACTCTGTTCAAATACCAGACTGGCCCTGGACATTTTTTTTACGCTGGTTCTGACCTGCAGCGCATCATTAAACAGGGCAGGTTTAAGGTAATTAATTGACAGGCTGCTGACCACAAAAACAATACCGTATTCATTAATGATTTCATCCTGTTCAAGTCCTAAAGCACGCAGCCATTCAGTACGGGCCCGCTCCATAAAATTCAGATAATTGGAGTGATAAACCACTCCGCCGCTGTCGGTGTCTTCGTAGTAGACTCTGACTGGCCAGATAAATTCCATTTTAGTTATTCTTCTCAATACCAAAGTGTAAGTAAGCCATATCAGTAGCAACCCGTCCCCGGGGGGTACGCATGATATAACCCTGCTGGATCAAAAAAGGTTCCAGTACATCTTCTATGGTACCTTTTTCTTCACTGATGGCCGCAGCCAGATTGTCAATTCCAACCGGGCCGCCGTCAAATTTTTCTATAATACTGAGCAGCAGCTTGCGATCCATCATATCAAAACCCATGGGATCCACATCCAGCAGATTTAAAGCCTGATCAGCAATTTTGGCATTGACTGTACCATTGCTTTTTACTTCAGCAAAATCCCGTACCCGTCTTAGCAGACGATTAGCAATGCGTGGTGTACCGCGGGAACGTTTAGCAATTTCTGAAGCACCATGAGGCTCAATATCCACACCCATTATTCTAGCTGAACGGGCAACAATATGAGACAGATCGGCAATGGAATAAAACTCCAGTCTCTGCACAATGCCAAAACGGTCTCTAAGGGGTGAAGTCAGCAGGCCGGCACGGGTGGTGGCACCAATCAGGGTAAAGGGCGGTAAATCCAGCTTAATGGAACGGGCAGCCGGACCTTCACCAATCATGATATCCAGCTGATTATCTTCCATAGCCGGATACAGGACTTCTTCTACTACCGGGCTGAGGCGGTGAATTTCATCAATAAACAGCACATCACCTTCTTCCAGATTAGTCAGTAATGCCGCCAGGTCACCCGGTCTCTCAAGAACCGGCCCTGACGTCTGGCGCATATTAACACCCATTTCATTGGCAATAATATGGGACAGGGTGGTTTTACCCAATCCGGGCGGTCCAAAAATCAGCACATGATCCAGAGCTTCATTGCGATTGCGTGCAGCGGGAATAAAGATTTCCATCTGTTCACAGACAGAAGGCTGGCCGACATAATCCTGCAGGGTTTTAGGGCGTATGGCCTTATCAAGCATATCTTCGCTTGACAGTTCAGTTGAGCTAATAATTCGTTCGTTGTCCAGCATTTTTCCTGTACAAAATCCCCTCACCCGAACCCTCTCCCAAAGGGAGAGGGAATAAATGGATGAATTATGATCCTAAATTAATTTCTAACGGTATTCTTAAGTGCCTGTTTAATCAGCATCTCACAGCTATGTCCTTCATTGTCCAGACTGGAAATCATTTTACTGGCTTCAACCGGTTTATAACCCAGGGCTATCAGGGCGCTGATTGCTTCCTGTATGGTATCCTGTTCTGGTACAGAATTATCAGACTCAGTCGAGGTTTTATCGCCTGTATTATCTGATGGCAATTGCCAGTCTTTGAGCCGGTCTTTCATTTCAATAATCAGGCGCTGAGCGGTCTTTTTACCAATACCGGGCAAACGCACCAGACCGGACTCATCATTATTTTTAACCACCTGCACAAATTCATCCGCACTGATCCCCGATAAAATAGTCAGCGCCAGTTTGGGGCCGACACCATTAACCTTAATCAGGCTCTTAAACAATAACCGCTCCGACTCACTATGAAAACCGTATAATAACTGGGCATCTTCACGCACCACCAGATGAGTCAGTATCACCACCGGATTATCCAGTTCCGGCAACTGGTAAAACGTACTCATAGGCGCCTGCACTTCATAACCGACACCATGCACATCCACCATTAATAAGGGAGGCTGTTTCTGAATTAAAATTCCGGATAAACGTCCAATCATTATTTATTGTAAACCGTCTTTTTGAAATTATTATAGGGTGAAGCGTTTTTTTCTTCTACCGCGTATCGCGCCCAGAACTTCTGCAGGATAGCGTGAACTGGCACTGGGTTTTAATTCTAGCATGGTTTTACGGGTATTCGCATGACACAGTGCAATAGCCAGAGCATCCGCCGCATCCGCCTGAGGTGTGGTATTAAGATTGAGCAGCACCTTAACCATGTGCTGAACCTGGGACTTGGCGGCATGCCCCTTGCCCACAATAGCCTGCTTGACCTGGTTGGCCGTATATTCAGATACCGGAATATTTTCAGCCATAACCGCACAGATAGCCGCACCCCTGGCCTGTCCTAATTTAAGGGCAGAGTCCGGATTACGGGCCAGAAAGACATTTTCAATGGCCATTTCATCAGGTGACCAGTGCCGGACGACCTGCTGTATATCTTTAAAAATGATTTGTAATCGGGGAGGTAAAGGGCCGCCACCCGTTTTAATAGTACCGCATTCCAGAAAGCGTAAGCGGTTGCCTGAGGATTCTATGAGACCATAGCCTGTTTTAAGAGAGCCCGGATCGATGCCCAGGATTATTTTTTTTTCGGGTATGGATAGACTGATGGTAAGTTTGCCCTTATTATTTTTTCTTCTCATCCTCCCAGGGAAGGGAGGATCTATTTGTATGTCGCTACTGACTTAGCTGCTCCATAACCTCATCAGAAAACTCAGCATTGGAATAAACATTCTGTACATCGTCAAGATCTTCAAGCATATCCACCATGCGCATCACTTTCTGGGCATCTTCCAGGCTTAAATCAACGGATGTAGACGCTTTCATGGTAACTTCCGCTACTTCCGGATCAAAACCGGCGGCGACCATGGCATCCTTAACATCCATAAAGTTTTCTGCTGTTGTGATAACGTCGATAGAGCCGTCCTCATTGGTTTCAACATCTTCGGCACCAGCATCCAGAGCGGCTTCCATAATCGCATCTTCATCACTGCCGGCAGGATAGCTTAAAATACCAATTTTACTGAACAGGTAAGACACCGAACCATCGGTACCAAGATTACCGCCTGCCTTGGTAAAGGCGTGACGTACTTCGGCCACGGTACGGTTTTTATTATCGGTCAGACAGTCCACCATCACGGCTACACCGCTGGGGCCATAACCTTCATAACGGATCTCATCAAAGTTATCCCCGTCTGTATCACCGGCACCGCGCTTAATAGCTCGCTCAACTGTATCCCGGGTCATATTGGCACGTAAAGATTTATCCACAATAGCACGCAGACGTGGATTGGCATCCGGATCGCCCCCGCCTAAACGGGCCGCCACTGTGATTTCACGAATTAATTTAGTAAACAACTTACCGCGCTTGGCATCCTGACCTTTTTTACGGTGCTGAATATTTGCCCATTTACTATGACCTGCCATTAGAACCTCTTTCTATTTTGTAATTTCAGTTTTATTCCGCAATTTTATCACTTAAAACTTCACGTTTCTTTATCCCCAGCTCTTTTAACTGTGCCGCACTCACCGCAGACGGTGCCGATGTCAGCAGACAGGCCGCAGACTGGGTTTTAGGGAAAGCCATAACTTCACGGATGGAACTGGAACCGGTCATTAACATCACCAGACGATCCAGACCAAAAGCAATACCGGCATGGGGAGGACAGCCGTATTTCAGTGCCTCAAGCAGGAAGCCGAACTTGTCCTGGGCTTCCTCATCACTGATACCCAATAACTGAAACACGCTTTCCTGCATGGCCTGGCTGTGAATACGGGCAGAACCGCCGCCCAGTTCAGTACCGTTTAACACCATATCATAGGCACGGGACAGGCTCTCACCGGGGTTGTCCAGTAACTCCTGCGGATCGTCTGTATTGGGGGAAGTAAACGGATGATGCAGCGCGGTCCAGCGCTGGCCATCGTCATCGTATTCAAACATAGGGAAGTCCACCACCCATAACGGCTGCCAGCCTCGATTGACCAGTCCCATATCCTGGGCCACTTTAACACGCAAAGCACCCAGTGCTTCATTGACCACTTTGGCCTTATCTGCACCAAAGAAGATTAAATCACCATCTTCTGCACCGGTGCGATCCAGAATAACCGTTAAGGCTTCATCGGGAATAAACTTAACAATGGGAGACTGCAGACCTTCTCTGCCCAGGGCTTTTTCATTAACTTTAATATAGGCCAGCCCCCTGGCACCGTAAATACCCACGTATTTGGTGTATTCATCAATCTGCTTGCGGGTCAGTTCTGAGCCTTTAGGCACTCTTAAAGCCGTGACCCGGCTGTTAGGATCTTTAGCCGGACCGGAGAACACCTTGAAATCCACATCGGTCAGAACATCGGCGACTTCCACCAGTTCCAGGTCAATACGCAGATCCGGTTTATCACTGCCGTAGCGGTTCATGGCTTCGGCATAAGTCATACGGGGGAAAGGATTGGGCAGTTGTTCTTCCAGAACCCGGGCAAACAGACCACGGATCATTTCTTCCATAAGATTCATCAGCTGTTCTTCTTCCAGGAAGGACGTTTCAATATCCAGCTGAGTAAATTCCGGCTGACGATCCGCTCGCAGGTCTTCATCCCGGAAACATCGGGTGATCTGATAATAACGGTCCATGCCGGACATCATTAATAACTGCTTGAATAACTGGGGGGACTGAGGCAGTGCAAAAAAATCACCGGGATGAGTACGGCTGGGCACCAGGTAATCACGGGCACCTTCCGGCGTTGCCTTAGTCAGAATTGGGGTTTCTATATCCAGAAAACCTTCATCATCCAGGTAGTTGCGCAGGTAACGGGTAATTTGTGCACGCAGGATCAGACGCTGCTGCATTTCCGGACGGCGCAGGTCGATATAACGGTAGCGCAGACGATGCTCTTCTGATACATCATCGTCATCCAGCTGAAACGGAGGTGTCTGGGCACTGTTTAGTACCACCAGTTCCTGAGCCATGACTTCTACCTGACCGGTAGGCATTTCAGGGTTCTCTGTACCGTCAGGACGCTGACGCACCTTGCCTTTTACCTGCAGGACGTATTCATTACGGATACGCTCAGCCTGCATAAACATTTCAGGATTATCAGGGTCAAAAACGATTTGGGCAATACCTTCCCGATCTCTCAGGTCAACGAAGATAACACCACCATGATCCCGGCGACGATGCACCCAGCCGCTTAATGTCACTTCCTGATCAATGTGTTCTTCTGATAAATGCCCGCAATAATGGCTTCGCATACCCTGTATTCCTGTAATTAGCTGCAATTTGAATGGTTAATCGAAAACCGCTAATTTTAAGCTTTGTAGTTACAGACTACAAGGGCTTGCTTATAAAAGTTTTCTCAGAGCTTTACCTGCTCTACTTTAGTGACAGCCGCAACTGCCGCCGCCACAGCCGCCGCTGGACTGATTGCCGGAACTATTACCTGATGACTTTTTGGAATTTTTAAAATCGGTTTCATACCAGCCGCTGCCCTTTAGACGAAAACCCGAGGCCGAAATCAGTTTTTTCAGTTTTGATTCCTTGCATACAGGACAGTCTTTCATGGGATCATCTGACATTTTCTGCATAACTTCCATTTCATGGCCGCAACCGTCACATCGGTATTCATATATAGGCATTTTAATCTCCTGCAACAATATAGGGTTATTTTTTGTTGCTATATTGGGATCAGGAGAATATTTTTAAAGGGGGTTTTTAGAAGGTTACAGGTTTTAGCTTGAAAGCAGTGTAGAAAAGTTTAGTTTTCTCGTTGTGCACGTAATTGTTCGGATTGCTGGCGCATAATGTGGCGGATGATCTGATCCACTTCATTATCAGAAATATCTACAAAGCCGACTGATATACGATATGGATAATGACCTTCTTTCTGTTTAGATACCTGTAAAACCCGACCTTTGAGCCGCAGACAAAGTAAATCGGTTGACAGGATCAGGTTCATTTTCAGCAAAGTACCCTGGCTTAATTTTTCATCATTACCAAAAGCCAGACCTCCTGCACCCAGGTTTATCTCCCTGCGGGATTCCAGAGGTGATTTTTGATCCTGAAGCAGACATATCTGTGCCAGCAGTTCTACCTTATTATCCAGATTTCTTAAATAGCTGGCAATATCGGGTGAATGTTCACAAATGCGCCCCAGAGTCGCTTTCATCTGCTGATTCATATGCCCAAATAATTCAATGATTTCAAAAGCACTGGACTGATTTAAGTCTTCCGAATCATTAGAATGAAGCGTATTTTCATCAATAATGGAATAAGAAAAAATAGCATTATCATCAATTCGATAATACTGCCTGCGGTCATTTATATTATTATCATTCATATTATTTTTTTAATCATAGGCCATAGTTCAGGCGATTTAAAATTGTATAAAACTTGGCGGCTCTTCAATTGAATCCTCTATACCCTGCTCCTGGGTACTAACTGTATTTTCAGGCTGAACAGGCTTGTTGCCTGCCGTTGTTTTAGTACCTGATACCGGCTTTGATATCGAAGCTTTGGCTGATTTCTGTTTTGACGGATTCTGCTGCTCTGCTTCAGGTGCCGTTAATTCTGCAGAGGCATTTTTGTCAACAGGCTTAATGCCCAGTTCTTCCTTGCTTTGAGAAATAATAATCTCTACCCGTCGGTTCATAGCCCGGTTCTCCGAGCTGTCATTGGGTGCCAGCGGCTTAACATCAGCAAAGGCCTGAATACTGAAGCGTTTGGGGCTTAAACGGTCATCCATTAATAATTCATGGGTCACCGCAGCAGCACGGGCCGAGGACAGTTCCCAGTTAGAGCGGAACTGAGCAGTATTAATAGGCACATCATCGGTATGACCGGCTACCGTAATATTACCCGGAGTATGGCTGAGTTCCTCGGCAATAATTTCCAGTATTTCGATAAAATCATCGGTCAGTCGTGCAGATCCCGGAGCAAAAGAGCCTTTGTCACGAATACGAATAGTAATACTCTTGTCATGAGCTTCCACATCTATCATGTCAGCCTGAATTTCTTCTTTTAATGCTGCTTTTAACTGGTCGGCTTTTTCCTTAATAGCCTCTGCCTGAACATCATCAAGTCTTTGCCTCAAGGCATTTAACTGAGCTTCTACCTCTGCCTTTTCCGCCATAACTTCCTGCAGACGTTTTTTCAGACCTTCTGAATCGGCTTCTGCTTCAGACATATTTTCCATTTTGTCTTTCAGCTCATTTTCTTCCGCCTGTAGTCGTTCCAGCTTCTCAATCAGCTTGAGTTCCTGCATGGTATCATCCATGGTTTTCTGACGGACTTCATTAATAACAGTAGGCTGAGGCGGCGCCGGACTGAATTCTTTGGCCACAATATTAACCCCTTTAGGGATTTCTACTGCTTTAATATCACGTTGCACACCAAAAGCCGCTTTTACGGAACCGGCAATCTGCTTGAATTTCTGCACATCCATTTCAGAAAAGGATAATAGCAATACAAAAAAGCACATTAACAGCGACATTAAATCTGCAAATGTCAGCACCCAGGCAGGAATACCTGCCGGGCATTTACACTTTTGTTCTTCTTCCATCTAGCAGATACCAGCCGTAGAATATATTTGAAAGACCGGATACATAAGTTATTCCGCTGCCGCCGTACGTTTACCTTCAGGCAGGTAAGTCTGCAGCATTTCACCCATAACCTTGGGATTAATGCCTTCCTGAATAGCACCGATAATTTCCAGAATAAGGGACCGGTTAAGACGCTGCTGATCCGCAATCCAGGCCAGTTTATCGGCCACAGGAATACAAAAGGCATTGGCCAGTACCGCACCGTACAGTGTCGTTAACAGCGCAACCGCCATAGAGGGTCCAATGGTTTTGGGATCATCCATATTGGCCAGCATACCCACCAGACCAATCAGGGTACCAATCATCCCCATGGCCGGCCCCATGTCGGCAATTTTCATAAAAAACTTCTGCCCCCACTCATGACGCTCTACCGCCAGATTAATATCCTTGGAGAGCATTCTCTGCACAAAGTCCGGCTCATGCCCGTCCACACACAGGCTGATGCCTTTTTGCAGAAACTCATTAGGTATTTCCTGTCCTTCCAGGCCCAGAATACCTTCTTTACGGGCAATAGTGGCCAGTTCCACACCTTTTTCAATCAGTTCATTGGGATCATCAGGTTTATTTAAAATGGATTTGAGCAAGACTTTAAAGGAGCCAATGGTTACCCCCAGTGGGAACATGGCCATAACAGCAAAAGAGGCTCCGCCGAATACCACAAGAATGGATGGAACATTAATAAACAGGACTATGCCGCCACTGAGCACCATGGCCACTGCAATAATGCCCAGAGCACCAACAATACCAATAACCGTTGCTATATCCACAAACTCATTACCTTTTTGCTATTTCCGGTTGAGTGTTTCCGGAATGATTTTCGTATATGATGTCTTATCTTTTTTATTTTAGCAGTT
>Ga0256832_1000342_pt1 | contig 29163 bp, 30 predicted proteins | sample 134614metaG_FD_190534 | JGI IMG/M metagenome (GOLD analysis project Ga0256832, IMG submission 190534) | Hydrothermal vent microbial communities from Lau Basin, Pacific Ocean - 134-614 | ecosystem: Environmental > Aquatic > Marine > Hydrothermal vents | place: Pacific Ocean: Lau Basin | collected...
CAAGGGTGACATCTGTTTTGCCGTACTGCTTTTGAAGAACGTCCCCATAGGCTTTTCTGCTGCTGCCCATGTAAAGTGCGGTCAGCCCACGTTCTGTCCCCACCTGAGTCAGTGATTTGCTCAGGTATGCGTTGTTACTCAGTGCCGTTTTAAGTGCCTGTGCCTTTTCATAGTTGATGTAGGAAGTTACAAAAAAGTAACTTGACAGGAGAAGAAGCAACAAAATCGGTACGAGTGCGATCAGTTTCAGTCTATTTCGTATAGTCATGGTCTGAATCCTTTTTTATTTGTTTGATATGAGTTTAATCTGGTTTTCCAGTGACAGAAAATGTGCCCAGTAGTTCTTGACAAGTTCCGGTACTCTGTCCAAATCTTCATTGAACTGAATTTCATACAGTGTGTCCGAGAGCGGATTGATACGAAGGTTGCTTGCCGTTCCTTTGAGCAGGTGACCTATTTTCTGAACTGTTTCAAGATCGCCTCTCTCATATGCCTGAAGCATTTTTTCAGTCTCTTCATGTGCCTGAACGATGAAGTCGTTGACAAACTCTTCAATAAGTTCTACGGGAAGGCTCAAGTCTTTGGCGGCTTCTTCGAGCTGGAAATCAAAATGGATCGGCTTGATGCCGCTTAGATCGATAGGTGCACGTTTTTGTGCTTCTGTCTCCTGCAGTGCAGCTTTTGCTTTTTCCCCTCTCTCTTCAGGTGTTTGTTCTGCTGCTTCCTTTTCCTCTTTTATTTCTATGGTCGGCTCAGGTGTTTCTTCTGCCGCTTCGACTTTTGCTGTGCTCAGTCTTCCCAATGCAGCAAAGAAAGCACTGATTGCGCCTTCTTTTTCACTCTGTGATGCGCTTTTGATGTTGGAAAGGAGTTCTCCGATGGTTGGCAGCTGAAGGACATTTGAAAGGTGGGAAAGTGCATTCAGTGCTTCTTCTTTCTCTTTGTCATTGTTGCTGATGAGTGCCTGCTCATAGCCTAATGCCGTATCGATATACTCATCAAGGAAAAGGTTGTAGTCTTCAGGTGTAATACCTATTTTTTCACTAATGCTTGCTACATCGATGTAGATAGGGTTTTCATTTCCAGAGGCAGATGTTCTGGAAGTATCTGCCGTGACCTCTTTTTCTTCTTCAATATCGGAAATGGCATTTTCCGCATCTGAAGGTATGGTCAGTTCATAGAGGTCTTCCTCTTCTGCCTGGGGTGCTTCGAAAGGGACTGTTTCTGTAAGAGATTCCGATTCGGGTTCTTTGATGTCAAAGAGGTCACTCTCTTCGAAAGAAAGCAGCTCTTGATCGGATGCGTCACTTTCCTCTTCTATTTCCAGCAGTGGTGCTTCCTCATCGAAGGTGACAGGGGCTTCTTCTTCGACCGGTGCAGAGGCTGTCTCTTTCAGGTTTTCGGAAGTGATGTCAACGACGCGTACATTGCCAAGCATACCTTCAAGGTCTTCAACCGAAGCCTTCACTGTGTGAGAGGTACCGTCAACCGTCAATGTGACCGTGTCGCCATTGAGTGTAAACATAACCTCTTTGAGCGCCAGTTTCTGGTAAAAGGTATTGACATCGGGAATGTCAAGCGCATCAAGCAGCCGTGGGGCAACTGCGACAACTTGATCCAATTGGTTTAAAATATAATACATAAGCTGCAAATCTCCTTTTTATTGGTTCTCTTGTGCGAGCATCTCTTTGTAGAGTGCTGTCGATTCTTCAATTTCATTTTCAGAAGCAGGCCTTCGGGCTGCTGTATAGCCGGTAATTTCTCCCGAATCATCCATGATCGGGGTAATATGGGAATAGACCCAATAGTATTTTCCGTCTTTTCTGAGGTTTTTGACAACACCGCTCCACTCTTTTCCCTGCTGAATCGTATCCCAAAGGTCTTTGAAGGCGGCTTTTGGCATATCAGGGTGTCGGACGATATTGTGGTTTTTACCTGTCAGTTCCTGTTTTGTGTAACCTGCAATTTCACAGAACTTTCTGTTGGCATAGGTAATAATGCCTTTCAGGTCTGTGGAACTGAGAATTAATCCGTTGGAGAACTTGTGTTCTTCGTCTATGGGTTCGGGCCTTTCCCTTCGCATACGATACTCCCTTCCTCTCTGTCTGTTACCCCTCTTGCGAGCCGGTAACTATTCAGTATAAACTTTATAACAAATTAACTAAAAATAGCATGAAATAAAGGCTGTTTAGGATGAAAAAAAGATTTTTTCATCAATTTTCATTATCTTTTACAATAATTTTTGCAATACGATTATTGGTAACCTGTGCAATTTCTTCAAATGGAGCGTTATAAATGGCTTCGAAAGTACCGAAATAATCGACCAGTTTTTGTACTGTTGCCTTCCCAATGCCTTTTTTGTTTAGAAGTGAGACCTGTGTGTCTTCTTTGCGTTTGGTGTTCTGATGATAGGTAACGGCATAGCGGTGTGCTTCATCACGATGCCGCTGAATCCAGTGCAGTCTTGCATCGTTCGGTTTCAGTTCAATCAAGCCTTGTGATGTATAAATCAGATCCTTCGCCGCCCCTTTGGCCCTGTGTGCTTTGGCATCGAGCTTCTCTTTGGCAATGGCAATGACATCAAGGTTGACATTTGCTTCCAGGAGCAGCTTCCATGCGAGATTGAGGTTGGCCTGTCCCCCGTCAAGGATCCACAGATCCGGTGGAGGATGGGTTGTAAAGTCTTTGATACGGCGGCTGAGCATCTCACGCATCTGTCCTGTTTCATCCCGCGCCTCAAGCCGGTAGCGGCGGTAGCTTGATTTGTCCCACTTACCCTCGTTCCAGACAACCATGCCGCCGACAGTGGCCACACCCATCATATGCGAGTTGTCAAAAGTTTCTACCCTGTACGGGATGGCAGAGAGGTCAAGCAGATCAGCGATCTTTTGTTCCATGAGGGTACTCTTTTGCTCTTTTCTGAGTAACTCTTCGGCATTTTGCAGTGCAAGGGCAGTCAGTTTTGCTTTGCTGCCGCGTTTGGGGTGGCGTATTTCGATTTTTTTGCCAAAGCGTGTTGAAAGGGTACGTGCTACTTCGGGCGCATCTTCAAAATCATGGGTAACAAGAATTTCTCCAGGAATATGGGGTGTATCTACGCCATAATGCTCCAGCAGTGCCTGCCGGTAGGCTTCGTTTGCCTCGAAAATATGGGTATGTCTGAAATAGGTGTGGGAAGAAGAGATGATCTTGCCTTCCCGCATAAAGAGTTTAACGATCACACCCCGTTCATCCCCATTGAGAATGGCAAAGATATCGGTATCGAAACGGTTGGCAAGGTCGATGGAAGAGTCGACAGTAAGCGCTTCAATAGCCAAAATGCTGTCACGCAGTGCGGCAGCCTCTTCAAAACGCTCCTGCATTGCAAGTTTCCCCATGCGTTCGCTGAGCTTTTGGGTCAGAATATGGCGGTTGTTCAGCGCTTTTTTTGCCTCTTCGACCAGTTGGGCATAGGCTTCAGGTGTTACTTTCCCTTCACAGGGAGCCAGACATTTTCCAATTTGGTAAAAGAGGCATGCTTTCCCTTCTCTCAGGCATGATTTCTTCTGTACAAGCGGATAGGTTTCGTACAGTGCATCAATGAGTGCCCGTCCGCCGGAGGGGTAAGGGCCGTAATAGGTGATATTTTTGCCCTTGACGACTTTGCGGGTAATCTCAAAGCGCGGATAGGGTTCCGATTCGTCAATATAAATGTAAGGGTAGGTTTTGTCATCACGCAGCAGAATATTGTACTTGGGTTTGAGCTGTTTGATAAGCGAATTTTCCAGAATCAGGGCATCTTCTTCACTCTTGACAACAATGTATTCCAGTCTCTTGGCTTCAGAAAGCATTTTTAAAATACGCGGACTCTGTGCGGGGTTGGGATGTAAGCGGGGCGTAAAACGCCAGTAGCTCTTTACCCGGTGTTTGAGATTTTTCGCTTTGCCGACATAGAGCAGTTTCCCTGTCGCGTCAAAGTACTGGTAAACTCCCGGGCTGTCGGGAAGGTTTCTGATTATCGATTGCATGCGATCAGGGACTGGGTTTGTTTGAATTTTTCAGCAAGTGCTTCATCACTGCTTTGAAGGGAAAAGTTGCCGGTTGCCCGTTCATGGTAGTAGGGGATTGTCGTTTCGTCTGCTTTTTCTGTAATAACAGTACGGTATTTGCTGTGAAAGACGATCACTTTTTCAGCGTTTAGTTCCCGGCATTCTGTATCGAGGGAGGCAAGCTGTGTTAATACGCTTTTTAATAAATCTCTATTATAATGAAGTTCCATTTTGAAACCGGGATGCGTCACGGCGACAAAAAGTGTTTCGTTGCGGATATAAACGAAGGCAATGGCTTTTTGCCATTTTGTGCCAAGCAGCGAGATAAACTTTTTGTAGCACGCATGCCGTTTCAGAGATTTGAACTGAGGCTGGCCAACAAGATGAGAAAGAATGACAGACGCGTTTTTCATAGAGTGATTATAGCATCAATCTGCTGTATCGTACTGACAGGCTGCGGACACAAGACCGATCCGGTTTATGTGCCGGACAATACGCATGTGCAGCAGAATCTGCAGATACAAAAGTAACGGGGAAAGTTTTGGATAAGAAATATGATGTAGTGATCATTGGAGCGGGCATTGCCGGCCTTTATGCGGCGATGCAGCTGCCCGAGAGTAAAAAAGTACTGGTTGTCTGCAAAGATATTCCCTGGGAGTGTAATACCTTTTATGCGCAGGGCGGGATGGCAACCGCACTCAATGCGGCAGACGTACCGGTGCATATTGAAGATACGATGGCAGCAGGTGCCTACCATAATGATCGTGAAGCCGTTGAAATCCTTTCAAGAACTTCACTGGAAACGACACCGGAACTGATTGCCCGCGGGATGGCATTTGACCGTGACGAGAAGGGAAAAATCCTCTATACCAAAGAGGCAGCCCACTCTGTCCCGCGTATCGTGCATGCCGGCGGAGATGCAACCGGGCGGTATATGCACTACTTTGCGATGGTGCAGAACAAACATCAGCTTCAGCGTAATACCCTGGTGTATGACCTGCTGATACAGAACGGGCGTTGCTACGGCGTCAAGGCGACGGTCAATTATGAGCCGACAACCATTTATGCAGATGATGTCATTATTGCATCCGGCGGCATCGGGTCGCTCTATGCCTATAATACGAATTCCAGAACAGTTTCGGCAGATATTCACGGTATCTGCGTTGAAAAGGGTATTGAACTTGCCGATATGGAGTTCATGCAGTTCCATCCGACAGTCTTTGTGGAAACGCCCTTTGCCCGTAAACTGCTGCTGACCGAAGCACTGCGCGGTGAGGGGGCGCATGTTGTGGGTGAAAAAGGAAACCGTTTCCTCTTCGAATATGACGAACGCGGTGAGCTTGCCAGCCGTGATATTGTAGCACGCGGCATTTTTGACTACAAGCGCAAAACAGGTGAAAAAGCCTATCTTGACTTTTCAATGTTCGAAGAGAGGTGGTTTCATGAGCGCTTTCCCAATATTACGCGTACTTTTGAAGCATTGGGATATCATTTCCCTCAGGACAGAGTGCCCGTTTCTCCGGCATTTCATTATGCCAACGGCGGTATTAGGTGTGATACGAACGGCTGTATTCCGGGTATGGAGGGGCTGTATGTTATCGGTGAAGCGGCACGTACGGGAGTACACGGTGCCAACCGTCTGGCATCCAATTCACTGCTTGAAGGTGTGGTCTTTGCCCAGCGTGCAGTAGAACACCTGCTTGGCAAGGTGCACAGTGACACACCGATGCCTCTCTTTGAGAAGGATTATGGTAACATTCTGCACAAAGAGAACGACAAGACCTATAAACAGAAACTGCGTCAGGTGATGTGGGAAGATATAGGTATTATCCGGACGACCAAGGGGCTGCACGAGGCAAAGAACCTGATTTATGATATGAAAAATCAGGAGATCGGGCGTTTGCTTCAATTGCGTCTCAATACCGCTTCAGCCATTGTTGAAGCGGCACTGGCCCGTACGGAATCTTTAGGATCTCATTATATTGAGTCATAAGACTTGTATAGAATTTTTCAACACGCAGGAGACAGCATGGAAACAGCAGCCGGACAGGTGGCACAGCATTTGGATCTAACGACAACATGGGTGGGGATTGTCTCACTTATTATTTTTGTGGTAGGATATTATTTTATTGCAGCTGAAGACAAGTACCATATCAACAAGGCCAAGCCGGCACTGTTGGCGGGTACGGGTATCTTTATGCTGATTGGGCTCTACTTCGCTATCAACGGGCTTGACGGCCGTCCTTTGGAAAAAGAAGTTGAAGAGCTGATCTATGAGATCGCGGGTATCTTCTTCTTCCTGATGGTAGCGATGACCTATATTGAAGCGATGATCGACAGGGGGGTCTTCTCGGCGCTCCGTTACCGTCTTGTTTCAAGAGGCTATACCTATAAAAAGCTTTTCTGGGTAACCGGGTTGCTGGCCTTCTTTATCTCTCCTGTAGCGGACAACCTTACTACCGCGCTGATTCTTTCTACTGTACTTATTACGATTGACCGCGAGAACAAAAACTTTCTTGTTCCCGGAGCTATCAACATCGTTGTTGCAGCCAATGCCGGAGGCGCATGGTCACCGTTTGGGGATATTACAACATTGATGGTATGGGTAGACGGCAAAGGGGCATTCAGCGAATTCCTTTTCCTGTTCCCTGCATCGGTTTTGGGATGGTTCGTGACAGCGTTCCTGCTGAGCCGTTTTGTTCCGGACGGACAGCCGCCGTTCAATGCTTCTGAAGAGAAAGCGACCATTCAGGAAGGGGGTAAACAGATTATCGGACTGTTTGCATTGACCATTGTCCTGGCAGTGCTTTCGCACCAGGTACTGCATCTTCCCGCCATGTGGGGTATGATGTTCGGTCTGGCGCTGCTGAAGATCTATGTCTACTATATCAATCAGAATTCCGGCCCGACAAAACTCAACGCCTTTTCCTGGATTGCCAAGATCGAGAATGATACACTGCTCTTTTTCTTCGGTATTCTTGCAGCTGTAGGCGGGCTGCATTTTCTTGGCTACCTGGAATACTTTACAAAACTGTATGACCAGTTCGGCCCGACTGCGGTGAACATCGGTGTCGGTTTCCTTTCTGCTGTTGTAGACAACGTACCGGTTATGTCGGCAGTACTGAAAGCCGATCCCAATATGGGTGCATTTGCCAAAGAGGAGTGGATGCTGGTCACTATGACTGCAGGTGTTGGCGGCAGCCTCATCTCTTTCGGTTCTGCGGCGGGCGTCGGTGTCATGGGAAAACTGCACGGTATCTACACTTTCAGTTCCCATATGAAATATGCCTGGACCGTACTTGTAGGCTATATTGTCTCCATCGCCGTATGGTATTTCCAGTTCATTGTCCTGCATATAGGATAATACGTTGGAACGCAGGAAACAGGAAGGTTAACCTTCCTGTCGGAAGCTTTATATGCATGAGTGTTTTTCGAAATATTGATTCATATAAACAGAAGGAAAGAATTTGATGAAACAGGTTCCTATTATTGTACTGGATTTCGGGTCTCAGTATACACAGCTGATTGCACGTAAGCTCAGAGAGTCCGGTGTTTACACGGAAGTCGTTCCCTACCGTGAGAAGATTGAAGATATTAAAGCAAGAAAACCGCAGGGAATCATTCTCTCCGGCGGTCCCGCATCGGTCTACGCAGAAGATGCCTATCATCCCGATGACGGAATTTGGGAGCTTGGCCTTCCCATTCTCGGCATCTGTTACGGTATGCAGCTGATTACCCAGCACTTCGGAGGGGAGGTACTCCCTGCTGACCATCATGAGTACGGGAAAGCAAAACTGCATATTGAAAAAGAGGATTCACCTATTTTCAAGGATGTTAAACAGGATTCAACAGTATGGATGAGTCACGGTGACCGTGCCGAGAGACTGCCTGAAGGTTTTGAAGTGATCGGAACGAGCGAAAACTCTCCATATGCAGCGATTGCAGATGAGAGCAGAAATATTTACGCCTTCCAGTTCCACCCTGAAGTACACCATTCCGAAGAGGGTGTGGTGATGCTCAAAAACTTCGCCAAGCATATCTGCGGCTGTGAAAGTACCTGGAACATGGGAAGTTTCGCCAAAGAGAAGATTGCAGAGATCCGAAAGCAGGTAGGTGACCGAAAAGTACTCTGCGGTGTGAGCGGCGGTGTGGACTCTTCTGTCGTGGCGGCGCTGTTGCACGAAGCACTCCCGAAAGAGCAGCTTGTCTGTGTATTTGTCGACCAGGGGCTGCTGAGAAAAGATGAGGCCGAGCAGGTGCAGGATATGTTCAAACTGCTTGATATTCCGCTTATTACCATCGATGCAAAAGAGGAATTCCTCAATGCACTCAAAGGGGTGACCGATCCTGAGCGTAAGCGCAAGATCATCGGTGAAAAATTCATTGAGGTTTTTGACAAAGAGGCAAGCAAGCATACTGATGTGAGTTTCCTCGCACAGGGAACGCTCTATACGGATGTTATCGAATCTGTCTCAGTCAAAGGGCCGTCTAAAACGATCAAGTCGCACCACAACGTCGGCGGACTGCCTGACTGGATGACCTTCGAGCTGGTCGAACCGCTGAGAGAAATCTTCAAAGATGAGGTACGTAAACTGGGACTTGAACTCGGACTGCCAAAGCATATGATAGGCCGTCATCCTTTCCCCGGACCGGGGCTGGCGATCCGTGTGATGGGAGAGGTCAACGAAGAAGCGCTCAGACTGCTGCGCGAGAGTGATGCCATTATGCAGGAAGAGCTTCGCGCCACCGGTTACTATGACAAAGTATGGCAGGCATTTACCGTACTGTTAAATGTACAGTCTGTCGGTGTTATGGGAGACAACCGAACGTATGATAATACCGTCTGTGTACGCATGGTTGAATCAGTTGACGGGATGACTGCCACTTTTGCCCATGTGCCGCACGATGTGCTGGAGGGGATCAGCCGGCGGATTATCAATGAGATTGACGGGATTAACCGTGTAGTCTATGATATATCATCCAAGCCCCCAGCAACCATCGAATGGGAATAACTTGCTCCTTATTTCGCATCATCTTCGGATGATGTGACTCAGTCACTTACTTCTAAGTAAGCTCCTTCGCACAAACATCCAAATCTGACGCAAACTAAGGGCAAGTTCAATTTTCCACATTTCACTTCATCTGTGGGGACACACACATCATTTGTTTCCATGCGGATTGAAGGTGCGAAATATCGCACCCTACGGCAGCTTCCTTTTTCGATAGGAATGAGGAGGCTATTCTTCTTTTTTACATCCTGACGTGTTGAATTCCTGTTCAAGGCGTGCTTTTCTGCGTTTGGCATCACGGAGCATTTTGGGTTTGGTTGTTTCAGTGGTGATTTCGGTTTTGGGAACGGCCATCATCATTTCGTCAACATGAGCCGGATCCATTGCCGAAACTTTTTTGATAAACCGGTCTGTTTGTACTATTTTCTTTTGGAGTGTGGCACACTCTTCGCTGTCAAGGGGTGACGGAGCGGTCTGGGCGCATCCGCCCATGATGATAGCGGTGGCGGCAGTCAGGGTAAATAAGGATATTTTCTGCATTTTTGTTCCTTTTGTTTTATTATTTTGATTGATTATAGCAAATTACTCATTAAGTGAATCATGAATATATAAAATAGTATCTTTAGTCAATGTAACTAAAGTTTCTTACAAAAAAACTTGAAATATTTCTAAAAATATACTATAATCCCATAAAATTTAATATGATGACAGGAGAAACGGTATGGCAAAACATCAGTTTCAAACAGAAATAGGGCAACTGCTCAAACTTATGACACACTCTTTGTATTCGAACAAAGAGATCTTTTTAAGAGAGCTTATCTCCAATGCGAGTGATGCAATCGACAAATTCAATTATCTGCATTTGATAGATGATAAGTTCAAAGAAGAGGAGTGGTCCGGAAAGATCAATGTCAAGATCGATAAAGATGACAATTCTTTGACCATTGGCGATAACGGTATCGGAATGAATGAAGAGGATTTGATGGAGAATCTCGGAACCATCGCCAAGTCCGGAACCAAGGCCTTTATGGAGCAGATGACCGGGGATGCGAAAAAAGACAGCAATCTTATCGGTCAGTTCGGTGTCGGTTTCTATTCGGTATTTATGGTGGCAGATCATGTTGATGTCATTACGAAAAAAGCAGGTGAAGAACAGGCATATAAATTTTCAACAGACGGTACCGGAGAATATGAAATCACGCCGGTTACCAAAGAAGAACACGGAACGGTCATTTACATAAAACTCAAAGAGGATGAAAAAGAGTTCCTTGACAAGTGGCGTGTGGAAGAGGTGATCAAGAAGTACTCCAACCATATTGCCTACCCGATCATGCTTAGCTATGAAGAGGTGGAGTATGAAGGGGAAGGCGATGACAAAAAAGAGAAAAAAGTGTGGAAGAGCGAACAGGTCAATGCCGCAACGGCACTCTGGACACTGCCAAAGAGTGAGTTGACCAAAGAGGACTACATTGAGTTCTATAAGACCATTGCACACGACAGTGAAGAGCCTCTGACCTACATCCACAACAAGGTTGAAGGTGCGACAGAGTTCACGACGCTCTTTTACATTCCAAGAACGGCACCGATGGATCTTTACCGTGCGGACTATCAGCCGGGTGTCAAGCTCTATGTCAAGCGTGTGTTTATTACCGATGATGACAAAGAACTGTTGCCGCCATATTTGAGATTTGTACGCGGTATTATCGATTCTGAAGATTTGCCGCTGAATGTCAGCCGTGAGATTCTTCAGGAGAACCGCATTTTGGCGAATATCAAGCAGCACTCGGTCAAGAAGATCCTCGAAGCGATCAAGAAGCTTGAAGGTGAAGATTTCGATCGATTCGTTTCACAGTATAACCGTGTCATCAAAGAGGGTATCTACACCGATTTTACCAACAAAGAGACGCTGCTTGAAATTGTACGCTACAAGAGTTCAAGCCAAGAGGGTATGGTGTCGTTCGATGATTACATTTCAAGAGCAGACAGCGAGAAGAAAGAGATTTACTATATCATTGGTGAAGATGAGAAAGTATTGAGAAACTCACCGCTGCTTGAAGCGTACAAGAAGGCCAATATTGAAGTGCTTATTATGGATGACTATGAGGTTGACAGCATTGTCACTCCGATGATCGGTGAGTATAAAGGGTGGACACTCAAAGATATTACGACCATCGAAGCACCTGATTCAAAAACTGAAGAAGAGAAAAAAGAGATTGAAGAGGAGTTCAAGCCTCTGGTAGAGAAACTCAAGGAGACACTTGGTGACGAGATCAAAGAGGTGAAGATCTCTACGCGTCTGACCGAAAGTCCATCCTGTGTTATTAAAGACAGCTCCGATCCGATGGCGGGTATGGCAGCAATGTTTGCGCAAATGGGACAGGAAATGCCGGAAATTCCGTTGATTCTTGAGATAAACCCTGACCACGAAATGGTCAAAAAGCTTGAGAAAGTGGAAGACAAAACCCTCTTTGAAGATATGGCACATGTGCTGCTCGATACAGCCAAACTCTCTGAAGGACTCGAGCCAAAAGACAAAACAGCATTTGCGCACCGCATTGCAAAAATTGCAGCAAAAGCACTTTAAACTCTTTCTGCCCGGGGCAGTATGCCCCGTTCTCTTTATGGTATAATTCTTCTTTATTTTTAACCACAGGATACATTTTTGAACAATAAACCTATGTCATCACAGAAAAAAGCGACAGTTGTTTCCACATCGGTTGCAACGCTGCTTGTATTTGTCAAGCTGATCATCGGAATAGCAAGCGGTTCAGTAGCAGTGTTGGCCTCGGCCATTGATTCTCTGCTTGATATGGCAGTTTCCATCTTCAACTTTTTTGCGATCAAAAAGGCGGAAGAAGACCCTGACGAAAACTACCATTATGGAAAGGGAAAGATCCAGGCGATAGCAGGGGTGATTGAAGGCACCGTTATTACGATGTCGGGGCTCTATATCATTTATGTCGCTATTGAAAAGCTGCATAAAGGGAGTGCGACCTCACTGCTTGGTGCATCTATCGCGGCCATGCTTATCTCTATCGTGGTCACATACTTTTTGGTGCGCTACCTGCTGAGAATAGCAGAAGAGACAGATAACATCGTGATTAAAGCGGATGCACTCCATTATAAGACGGACCTGCTCAGTAACGGAGCAGTCCTCGTCTCGCTCGCTTTGGTCTACATGACAGGTATTGATGCCATCGATGCGGTATTTGGTATGGGTATCGGTGCCTATATTATCTATTCTGCCTATGAGATCATTGTTGAAGGCGTGGAGATACTGCTTGACAAGGCGCTCGATGGTGAAGTCGTCGCAAAGATCGGTGAGATTATTGCCAACCATCCAAAGGTAACCAGTTATCACTGGCTTAAAACCAGAACGGACGGTACAACCAATTTTGTAGAATTTCACATGGTACTCAAGCCGGATATGACACTGCTTGAAGCGCACCGCATCGCCGATGAGGTAGAATTGCAAATTATGGCACTCGATCCCAACAAGCGCTGGGTGATCAGTCCGCATTTTGATCCGTATGACGATTCGGAAATGAATGAAGCAATGCTGCACGGCAAAGCACTGGATCTTTTAAAGAAAAACATCGATTCGTAATGGCAAAGATATATCTGCTTTCACCAACACCGAGAGAAGGAACGGAATCACTTCCGATGATTGCCTTTTCGTTGACGGCAACGTCCATAGACTTCGGAGAAAGCGATACATTGATGTTCACTTCCAAGCAGGCGGTAAAAAGTGCAGAGGCGATCGATCCTTCCTGGAAGCACTATCCTTCTGTTGCGATTGGCGGGGCGACCAAAAAGCAGATCGAGGCACTGGGAGGCAAAGTAATCTATCATCCCGATGCCTTTTACGGAAAATCGCTTGCAGAAGATATTGTCCGGTTTTTTAGTGAAAGAAAACTGCTTTACCTGCGTCCCAAAGAAGTCTCTTTTGATTCAAGAGCCTATTTGCAGGAGGCAGGCATCATATTGCGTGAACAGGTGATTTATGAAACCTCCTGTCGTGTATATGAAGAAGAGAGAAAGCCGGAAGCAGGAAGTATTATTATTTTTACGTCGCCCTCGACAATCCACTGCTTTTTGAAGAATTTTGGATGGGATCCGACCTATAAAGCTGTCGTCATTGGTGAGGCGACCAGGGCACATCTGCCTTCGGATGCATCCCTCTTTGTGGCAGAAAAACCGTTAATCGATGCCTGTGTGGAAAAAGCAGAGGAAGTTTTAATCACTTCTAACTCCAAATAGGCTATAATCTTCCTACCTGGATGGTTCGACCACTGTAATATGGGGTCCAACATTTAGTATTGGCGGGATATGTAGCGGGCACCGTGTGTGGGCACTTCCGTTTGAGCCTGGAAACGGGCGAGGATCTGCCCCCTAACGTGCTCCTCTCTCCTGCACCGTTGGCTTTTTAGGGCCGACTGATATACAGAACGGCCATCCGGGCTCTCATTAGTTACCGTCATTGCACGCATAGGCTTTCCAAAATGTTTTCGACGTACTTCAAGTACGCCTTCAAACCTTTTGAAAATCCTCTGCGTACAAGCACGGCAACTACTGACAATCTAAAACATCACTATCTGTAATAAACACGGGGAGAATCACAATATGAATGTACTGATCATAGGCAGCGGGGGAAGAGAGTACTCCATCGGACGCGCACTCAAACAGGATGATAATGTAGAGAAAATCTACTTTTCTCCGGGTAACGGTGCTACCGATGAACTTGGAGAAAATCTTTCTATCACTGATTTCAATGCGTTGGCGGATTTTGTAGAGGATAATGGTGTTGATTTGACCATTGTCGGTCCTGAAGCACCGCTGGTTGAAGGGATTGTCGATGTTTTCAAGGCAAGAGGACTGACTATTTTCGGCCCTACTGCCAAGGCTGCCCAGCTTGAAGGTTCCAAGATCTTCATGAAAAACTTCCTTGCGCGTCATAACGTGCCGACAGCCCGTTATATAGAGACCAGTTCCATTGAAGAAGCATACCGGTTTATTGAAACTTTGGATGCACCCATTGTCGTCAAGGCTGACGGGTTGTGTGGCGGAAAGGGTGTGATTATTGCCCAAAGCCATGAAGAAGCGAAAAAAACTGCGGGTGAAATGCTCAGCGGCAACGCTTTTGGGGAAGCAGGTACGGCCATTGTCATTGAAGAATTCCTTGACGGATATGAGCTTTCTGTCTTTGCCGTGTGTGACGGTAAAGATTATGTTGTATTGCCTGCTGCACAGGATCACAAGCGTCTGCTTGACAATGATGAAGGCCCAAACACGGGCGGAATGGGTGCTTATGCACCGACCCCATTGGTAAATGATGAAATTTACAGAAAACTTGACGACCGTGTCATCAAGCCCACACTGAAAGGGATGGAAGAGGAAGGGATGCCTTTTACAGGTGTGCTCTTTATCGGTGTGATGGTGGTCAAGGGTGAGCCTATTATCCTTGAGTACAATGTGCGCTTTGGTGATCCTGAGTGTGAAGAATTGATGCCGCTGCTTAAATCACCGGCGAGTGAACTCTTCTATAAAGCGGCTACAGGTGATCTGAAAAATGCTACAATTGAATTTCACGACAAGTATGCCGTGGGTGTAGTGATGGCAAGCAAAGACTACCCCTACAAAAGCTCTCCAGCTGCAGAGATTATCATCGACGAGATCCATCATGAGGAGCTCAAAGAGAATGCACATATCTCCTTTGCAGGTGTCAGCCGCGGAGAGGATGGCAAACTCTATGCTACGGGTGGACGTGTGCTGGTGTGCGTGGGACTTGGTGACAGCATCAAAGAGGCGAGAGACCGTGCCTATATGCTGGTTGGACAGGTACATTTTGCCGGCAAACAGTGCCGTACCGATATTGCCTATCAGGCATTGCAGGAGGCGTAATGGAGGCCACTTCGCTGCCGATCGCCTCTAATGGAAAGCGTGTCTGGTCATTCATTATAGACGATATGGTGGTCAATTTTTTCCTCATGATCATTTTCTCTTCGCAGATCAATGCCCTGATGGCAGGCATTACAACTGTTGATGAAACGGCTGTTATGACGATCAATGCTTTCATTATGGACAATATTGCAGTGGTATTCGCTGTGAAAGTACTCTACCATACTGTGCTGATCTGGCAGAACGGACAAACGCTTGGAAAATATGTTATGAAAATCAAAGCTGTCGATATGAATACCGGAAATCTATTGCGTTTTCAACAGGCTTTCTGGCGTGCATCTGTGCGTTTGGTCAGTGAAATGTTCTTCTATCTCGGCTTTGTATTGGCCTTTTTTTCTCCATTGCACCAGACACTGCATGATAAACTCTCCAACTGTGTCGTGATCGATGTCTAAGTACCTGTTTCTCTTTATAGTGCTGTATGGCAGTGTTTTGCTGTATGCTGCAACGGAAGAGAACCATAACATTGAAGTTTCTGCTACACATGTAGAGGGGACAGGGACAACAATGCGTGCGGGTGGCGGTGTGGTTGTGTATTATCAGGACAGTATTATCCATGCTGACAACGCAATGTACAATAAAGAGAAGCATCTGCTGACACTTGACGGCAATATTGAAATGATCGGCTACAGCGGAACCAAAGAACATGCATCGCATATGGATATCGATACTGAAACGAACACAGTACGTTTCAAAGAACTTTTTTTTACCAATGCCAACGATGTCTGGCTACTGACGAACGATGCGAATAAAACGGATGGCAACTATACATTTGGAAACAGTATGCTTTCAAGCTGTAACATAAAAGACCCGCTTTGGAAAATGTATTTTTCCGAAGCAACCTACGACAGTGTCGACAAATATATGAAACTGTACAATACCCGTATTTACTTCGATGATGTACCGGTTTTCTATACGCCCTATCTGGCTTTTTCTACAGATAACCGAAGAAAGTCGGGGCTGCTGTTCCCGATGATGGGATACAGCAACAATGAAGGCTTTATATATGAACAACCTGTTTTCTGGGCGATCAGTGACAGTATGGATCTGGAGTTCAACCCGCAGATAAGAACTAAGCGGAGTACCGGAATGTACGCTACCTACCGGTTTGTGGATTCTCCCAACTCTTCGGGTGAACTGAGAGCAGGATACTTTAAAGACAAACAGTCATTCGTAGAAGAGAACAACCTGAGAAATGACAAACATTACGGTTTGGAATTTTTTTACGATTCCTCAAATTTTCTTGGAAAATATCTTCCTGAAGACTATACTGACGGACTCTATGCAAATATTATCTGGCTTAACGATATTGATTACCTCAACCTTCAAAAGAGTTCACTTGAGCATTTTGGCCAGACCTATCTGCAGGAGTCAAGGCTCAACTACTTTCTTTACAACAATGACTGGTATGGCGGGCTTAATGCCAAATATTTCATTGATACCAGAGTGGAGAGCAATGACAGAACCATTCAGACACTGCCTGCACTGCAGTTCCATAAATTTCTCGACAGGCTCTTTTTTGACAACCTGACCTACTCTCTGGATATGCAGACACGTAGGCTCGATAGAAGGGAAGGTGCGACACTCAACTCTGCGGAATTCCGTATTCCCATCGAGTTTACCACATCGTTTTTTGATGACTATGTAAGCCTTTCGCTTGGTGAACAGCTTTATTACGGCCGCTTTTTCTTTGGCAATGTGGAAACGCCGACACCAGACTACTTTCAGTACCACAGCAATATTCATACGGCAAAACTGTTTACCGATTTAACAAAAAACTACGGGAATTTCATTCATGTTCTGCAACCTTCGGTCAGCTATATAAAACCAGGGTCGGAAAGTCAAAAACCTTTGCCCTTTTCGGAGCTGGTAGAGAACAATCAGGATGTGCAGGAACTTTTTTCTGTCGGCTTGCCTGAAGAGGAAGCACGCTTTTCGCTCAATCAGTATTTTTACGATGAAAATATGCATCTGATATTCTTTCAGCGTCTTTCTCAGCGCTACTATCGCAACAGGAAGTATGAATTTGCCGATTTAAGCAATGAGATGCAGTACAATTGGGAAAACTGGACGTTTTACAATAATATTTACTATTCGTTTGAATACAGTACTGTCCATGAAGCATCCAGCAGGGTTTCTGTTCATGGGGCAAAATACTACCTTTCCCTCTCACATACCTACAAAGAAGATTTTGATGTGAATCCGCATAAAGTAACAGCAAATGATTTTCTGTTTGATTTCCGTTATGATTATGATGAACATATCTATGTTAACGGGGGTGTCAGTTACAGCCTCAGGGAAGATGAGAATGAAAATTTTTCAAATCTCAAACTCTGGCGCCTTGGCGGCGGTTACAAACGTGACTGCTGGAGTGTGACAGCGCAGCTGTCTGCCAATGTTGTACCAAGGGCAACTGTAGACGGATCCGGCTATACGCAGGAATACAGTTTTGTCTTTCAGCTCAATTTTATCCCATTTGCCAGTATTGGAACTAAACAATAGATGAAAAGTCCGGTTGAGATCATAGAAGAGGCACTTGAAACACTGGAACTTCCAAAATTTGTGACCAAAGAGGATATTAAAAACCAGTACCGGTTTTTGGCTAAAAAGTATCACCCCGATGTTGGTGGCGATGCACAGAAGATGGAGCAGCTGAACCATGCCTATCAGCTGTTGATGAAGTATATAGAGGATTTTCGTTATACTTTTGATGAAGATGAGATTAACAGACAATACCCGGGAGTAGACCATGCAAACCGATTCAGACCCTGAACACTGCTACTTCGAAGAAAGGAAAGACGCGGCAGCACAATTGATTGAAACACTGCCGCTTGAATTGCTCCGGGAGAATGAAACCGTTGTGATAGGCGTAAGTGAAGGCGGTGTCTACTTTGCAGACAGAATAGCCAAAGCAATCGGATCACAGATGGATATTTTGCTGACAGAACCCATATTGGCTCCCAATAATCCTGAAACGACGATTGCCATGATCTCGGAAACAGAAGAAGTGGTCATGCACAAAGCCCTTGTCGATGCGTTTGATATCAACGAAGATTTTGTCTACAGTGAGGCACAGCGGAAATATGATGAGGAGGTTCTCAGCTATGTCTACCGGTACCGGAAAGGCAAAGACCTTCTGCCGTTGAAAGGGAAGTATGTGGTATTGGCAGACGAGTGTGTCGAGACAGGACTTACGATGATGGCTGCATTGAAATCGGTCATTGCACGAGAAGCGAAAAATATTTATATTGCTACACCGATTTTGGACAGAGAAGTATATGAAAATCTCTTGACAGTGTGTGACGGTGTCTTCTGCCCTCATAAAATACAGGACTATATTTCGATAGAATACTATTATAAATATTTCACGCGTCCAAGTTTCGAGGAGATTCTCCATATTGTTGAATCATATGAAAAATTTGAAAAAGCGGATCACGAATAAAAACAAAAGGAAAGAAATACCATTATGAAAGAAACGATCATCAAAGTCAGTGTAAATAACCTCGATGAGATTTATGAGTGCAATAAAATTGCCAAACAGGCGAGCGGTGCTGTTATGTACCGTCAGGGCAAGGCAGTGCTGATTGCAGCCGTAGCCGTAGATGAAAAAGCGGTAGAAGAGAACTTTCTTCCTTTGACAGTTCAGTATATTGAGAAAGCATATGCAGCTGCGAAGATTCCCGGAGGTTTTATCAAGCGTGAAACAAAGCCGGGTGACTTTGAAACATTGACGTCACGTATTATTGACCGTTCGATCCGTCCGCTTTTCCCGGACGGGTTTTTCTATCCTGTCAGTATCAGTGTTATGGTTGTCAGCAGTGACAGTGAAGTTGATATGCAGGTAGCGGCACTTCATGCAGCTTCGGCAGCACTGTACGTTTCCGATATACCTGTGAAGCGGGCTCTTGGTGCCGTGCGCATCGGGAAAATAGAGAATGAACTTGTGATCAACCCCTCTCTTTCCAAACAGGATGAGAGTGTGCTTGATCTGCTTGTGGTTGGATCGGGAAGAGATATCCTGATGATTGAAATGCGTACGATGGCTTCAGAAGTGATTGATGATATCGAGGTCGATCCGATCGATCCTATGCTGGGTGCAGCACCGCTGATTTTGGAGCATCAGGAGAGCAATGAGATCGATGAAGAGGCGCTGGTGGAAGCGATCGGGCTGGCGCAGGATGCCATTGAAGAGGCGAGTGAAGTGTATGCGGCTGAGCTTGAACCTGTGGCAAGAGAGCCGATTGCACTGGAATTGAACGATCTTAAAGTTGACGAAGCGCTTTATACGTATATTGCAGAAAATTATGCCAAAGCAGTAGAAGCTGCCATTTCCCATATGGCCAAATCCGAGCGTTCAACCGAGCTTAAAAAAGTACGCAGCGCCATTCTTGAAGCATTGGAGAAAGAGGGCAAAGAAGCGGACAAAGAGCTTGTGGGCAGGGTACTTGAACAGTATAAAAAGAGTGTCGTGCGCAAGATGATCCTTGAAAAGGGCATACGTGCGGACGGACGTGCGCTTGACCAGGTGCGACCGATAGCAATCGAGACAAATATTCTTCCGTCAGTGCACGGTTCCTGCCTCTTTACCCGCGGACAGACCCAGGTGCTTGTCACCGCGACACTGGGTGATAAAAAAGATGCGCAGATGTTCGAGCTTATTACCGACAAGAACAGCCAGTCGGAAAACTTTATGGTACATTACAACTTCCCGGGCTATTCTGTAGGAGAAGCTTCTTATATCGGTGCTCCGGGAAGACGTGAACTTGGGCATGGGAACCTGGCAAAGCGGGCGCTTGAGCCGGCTATTCCTCTTAATTATGACGGGACGATCAGACTGGTGTCGGAAGTACTTGAGAGTAACGGTTCTTCCTCCATGGCAACGATCTGCGGCGGCTCACTCGCACTGCGCTCGGCAGAGGTGGAGATGACATCACTTGTTGCAGGTATCGCAATGGGGCTGATCCATGACGGAGACCAGTATGCTATCCTTTCAGACATCATGGGGCTTGAAGACCATGACGGGGATATGGATTTCAAAATTGCGGGGACACGCAAAGGGATCACCGCTCTGCAAATGGATATCAAACTCGGTGGTATCGACCTACATGTGCTTAAAGACGCACTCGTCCAGGCGGGTAGAGGAAAGAATCATATTCTTGACCTCATGGAAGAGGCTGAAAAGAATATTGTGGAAAGTGAAGCTCTTCCGGCGACAGAGCATTTTATGATCAATCCCAGCAAGATCGGTGATATCATTGGAAAGGCAGGTGCTACGATCCGTGATATTATTGAGAAGTTCGAAGTGAGTATCGATCTTGACAGAGATGCCGGCGGTGTCAAAGTTTCAGGAAGCGACAAAGAAAAAGTGGCTGCCGCCAAGGAGCATATTAAAAAGATTGCCGATGCACCTGTACGCAAACAGATGACTTATGAAGTGGGCAAAATGTATAAAGGCCGAGTAAAAAAAGTCGTCGATTTTGGTGTTTTTGTAGAGATGCCTGACGGGTTTGACGCACTGTTGCATATTTCGAAAATTGCCAAAGAGCGTGTAAACAACCTTTCTGAGCGTTACCATGAAGGCGATGAGATCGATGTGGTTGTAATGGAACAGAAAGGTAAAAAAGTAGAACTGGCAACACCGGAATATCTTTCTTAAAGAGATTATAGAACAGCAATGTGAAAGGAGCAGTGAAGTAATGAACGGAAGCTATGTAGAGATGGCCATCGCACTGCTTCTTCTGATGGGTGCGTTATGGTATGCCAATCGTGACCGGATTGCAGATTTCTTTGAGAAAGAAGAAGTACCAAAAGAGGGGGAAACACCTTCTTCTCCTTTGAAAACAGTGCCGTCTGTTAAAACAAAGGAACCTTTGCCGCAATGGGATGGGGGTAGCGGCCATATCCAAAAGAAAACAGTGCAAAAACCGCATGTCTACACCAAACTGATCCCCGAATCGGAAAATATCGATCTTGACTGTTTTACCTACTTTAAAGGGATGCGACTGCTGGTTGTGGAGGATAACCTTATTAACCAGAAGATTGTCCAGAATGTTCTGAAGCATTCAGGTATTATTATCGATATTGCCAATAATGGCAAAGAAGCACTGGAATACCTTTTTACCGAACACAGAGATTACGACCTGATTCTGATGGATATCAGTATGCCTGTGCTTGACGGAATCGGAACGACGAAGATGATCCGCCATGTGCAGCAGCTTGACCATATTCCTATTGTGACTTTTACCGCATTCAGCCTTGGCCCGGAGATACAGGCAATGTTCGAAGCCGGAGCGAATGCCTATTTGACCAAACCGCTCAATGTCAATCAGCTCTATACCGTATTTACCCTCTTTGTCGGAAATGTCAACAGAGGGCTTTCGTTGGAAAAGATGCTTGAAATTCAGGGGCTTGATGTCGCAGCCGGTTTGGAGCATGCACAGGAACATAAAATGCTCTATCTTGAGCGTCTTGAAACCTTTGTCCACAAATATGGACAAAGCGCTGAAATGCTGCCGCAGTGGATCGAAAAAAAACGGTATGAACGGGTTATACATGAATGTAAAGAGCTGCTCTCTGACCTTACAGAGATCGGTGCTTTTGATATGAAGACACTGGTACATGAGATATTGATGCAGTTTGCTTATAAGAATGAACACTTGCTGGGACGCTATACACTGCTGTATGAAGCCAAGATGCAGGCATTGATTGAAACCATTAAAGTCTATCTTGAAAAAGAGACACGTGATGTGTGAAAGAGAAGATAATTTAGCGTAAATTAACGGGGCAGAGGGTATAATAACGCCGTTTATACAAAGTGATCAGTAGGGAAATCGGTTGCATTTATGTGCCGGTTGGCAGCCAATGTGCTGTTTACGCAATCCGAACGGACTTTGGAAAACAGTCGAAGAGACTTAAAATCTACTAATCTAAAGGATATAAAATGAAAAAGTTTTTCCTGCTTTTCCTGGCACTCGGTGCTGTTGCTTTCGCTGGTGAAGGCGAATCTATGATCAAAGCTTACTCAGTAGTTGCTGCCGGTGTCGGTCTTGGTCTTGCTGCTCTTGGTGGTGCGATCGGTATGGGTCACACAGCTGCTGCTACAATTGCCGGTACAGCAAGAAACCCAGGTCTCGGCGGTAAGCTGATGACTACAATGTTCATTGCATTGGCGATGATCGAAGCACAGGTTATCTATACACTGGTAATCGCGCTGATCGCTCTCTACGCTAACCCTTTCATCGGGTAAGTTAAGGAGACTTTAAGGTTGTAGCGGTATACTTCCGCTACAACTTTTTGTTAAGCCCTCATTTTAAAACTTCAGATAGTTTCTAACTATCGAAAATGCGTCAGTGGTGGAACGGTAGACACGCTACCTTGAGGGGGTAGTGCCCTAGTGGTGTGGAGGTTCAAATCCTCTCTGACGCACCATTCTTACAAATTTTCCAACTATATTTATTTTTACCATATTCACAATTCAAATCGACTATACTACAGCTTTACCTATCTTGAAAACAAGGAAACAGTATGGATGCATTGGGCGGCTTGATTGGATTGCTACTTGGATTGGGGATCTTGATCTTCTGGATATGGGCATTAATCGATATTCTCAAAAGTAACTTCAACGACAGTATCAACAAGTTGATATGGTTTTTGGTTGTGTTCGTTCTCTATGCATTTGGTGCATTATTGTATTATTTTATAGGAAGAAATCAGAAAGCATAAAGTGACTTTTCTGTGTCATTCGGACTTTTAGAGAAAAAATTTGCCTTTCTCATCAGTAAAATGTCTGCAAATGCCCATTTTATGGGGAGTTTAGACTTTGTTTTATGAAATCTTAAGAATAGATTGTGCTATAATAAATTTATCTTAACACTAAAGGAAGAAGAATGACAAAATCAGAATTCGTAGAATTGGTTCAGAAAAATGGAGAGTATGAGAGCAAAGCAGCAGCAGAGAGAGCGGTAAAAGCGTTCATCGATTCTGTAACAGAAGCGTTGACTAAAAAAGAGTCAGTTTCTCTCGTAGGTTTCGGAACCTTCTCTACAGCAGAAGTTGCGGCAAAGACTGGTAAAGTACCTGGTACAGACAAAACATACAGCAAGCCCGCGCATACTGCACCCAAGTTCAAATTCGGTAAAACACTCAAAGACGCTGTTGCAGCGGCGAAGTAATTACCTTCTGACTGCCTTTGGCAGTCAGCTATACCTCAACTTTTTTTACGTACTTCAATAAAACTCTTTTTTCACTCATACAGACTTTTCGTGCTTTTTTGACACTGGAGCAGTTGGCTACCTGTGAAGTAACATAGATAACCGTTGCCAGCATAAAAACAAGCATACTGCCTATGAACGTTGACACCAAAATGATATTACGGTAATTTTTGCATTTTTTCCAGAAATTACGCCACCACACCTGCTGCTCCTTTGCTCTTTTTTTCAGTATAAAATATTGATGTGGAATGTATGTGGAGTACATAATGGTATAATGTCATCAAAAAAAGTGAGCATTCATGGATTTGAAAAGTACCATAGGACTTGGTGTGGCAGGAAACTTTGCACATCATCTTGAGCAGGCGGGAGAGCTGAAAGATTTTGAAAATGTCGTGACTGAAGCACCGGAAGCCCCAAAGGGTATTTTCCCTTTTTATCTGCCCGGAGATGAAGGTTTTTTGGGAGTCTACTGCATTGGCACCGATATACTTCAGCTTCCATCTTATGAGGCCAATGCACAGGTTGAACCCGAAATTGCCGTCTTGTTTGAAGTTGTCTATGATGATGCAATGCGTGTGAGCGAGCTTGTTGCCAAAAGATTCACCACGTTTAATGACTGCACAATCCGGAAAGAGGGTGCGAAGAAGATTTCAGAAAAGAAGTCATGGGGGCCAAACTCCAAAGGAATCGGTGACAAGTGGATCGAGATTGACACATTTGAAGCAGGCGGTATCATGGATCGATACCGCCTCTGCTCCTACCTGAAGCGGGATGGTGTGCTGCATCCGTATGGGGTGGACGCTCCATTGCCCGGATATAGCTATTTTTACGGAAAACTGAAAAACTGGCTGATCGATAGAATGAATCACCAGGAGGATTTCGGCCCGCTGGAGAATATATACGGGCATTTGAAGTCATGCGGCTATCCAAAAGAGGCACTGATTACCATCGGAGCGACAGCCTATGAAGCGTTTGGCGAGAAGCATTATCTGAAAGCCGGAGATGAAGTATTTGTCATTGCTTACGATGCAAGTTGTGAGAAAGGGGATTTAACCCCTTCGCCAAGTAAAGTGATTTTGGATCAGAAAGTTGTCTAATTATCTGTTGAACTGCTCTTTGATCTCTACGACAAATTCGGTTATATCGTCATGGAGAGCCTGCAGGTCCTCTTCATGTTCTACTTCATCTGCAAGGATCTGTGACACAATATCGTAGGTGACAATGTCTTTGTTTCGTGTTGTTTCAGCAATCTGGGAATAGACACTGATGGCACACTGTTCCCCCTTGATGGCATCTTCAAGGATACTGACAACATTGTATACTGTAGGGGCATCATAGCCGCAGTTGGTATGGGTAAACCATGCTTCCGGATGCAGCAGCGGTGTACCCCCAAGCTGGAGGATACGGTCTGCAACCATGTTGGCATGCCGCAGTTCGTCCGCTGCATGCTGCGTCAGTTCAGCAATAGCGGCATCTTTCATAATGCCGGTGATGACCTTTGCTTCAATGAAGTACTGGTAATATGCCAGCCACTCATCGGCATATGCCCGGTTGAGCATGGTGATAATTTCATTGACCTCGATACCGTGTATAATCGAATTTCCTTTGCGTGCCATGATAACTCCTTATAAATTATGTTTTAAAATAAGATGACATAATTTATAGTAGCGGAGTTAAGCTTAAAGGAAAATAATTATTATTTAGCTTTTAAACCATCCTTTAATACGCTCAAATGCCGATTCAAAGGTACTTTTATGCGGATGGCTCTCTACACCGTAGCTCTCCTGCAGTTTTTCCAGCAGTTCTTTTTGTTCATCATTGAATCTTTTAGGCAGTATAAGTTTGATCTGTGCGATGAGACGGCCTTTTCTTCCACTGTGGACATCGGGTACGCCTTCACCTTCGAATACAAACTGTTCTCTGTCTTTGGTGCCTTGCTTAAGGTTGAGTTCGAGCTCCCCTTTGAGGGCAGGAATAGAAATGGTCTCTCCCAGAATCGCCTGCGTGAAAAATACCGGTACTTCAATGTAGAGATCATTGCCGTTTCGGACAAAGTGCTCGTCTTCTTCAACATAGAAGGTTAGGTAAAGGTCGCCGCGTCTGCCTTCTTTTGATTCATTTCCATGCCCCGGTACTCTCAGGCGGTTCCCGCTGTCCACACCGGCAGGGATCTTGACAGTGACACTCTCCTCTTTGATCTCATATCCTTTTCCTTGGCAGGAAGGACACTTCTGCTCTATCTTTTTACCCATACCGTGACATTTTGGACACTCTTGAGCAAAGGTCATGAAGCCTTGACGCATTACGATCTGTCCCTGACCTCCACAGTAGTCACAGGTAGACATTTTGCCGTCTTTGGCACCTGTACCCTGGCAATCACGGCAGTAGGTTTTGTAACGGATATCGACAGTTTTTTCACAGCCAAATACCGCTTCATTGAACTGCAGTGTCAATTCCATTTCAAAGTCGAGTGCGTATTTTTGTCCCGGATCGCGTCTGTTTTGACCAAACCCGCCAAAGCCTCCGCCTCCACCGAACATGGAGTTGAAGATATCCATAATGTCATCCATATTTGCGCTGCCGAAGCCGCCGGCTCCCTGACCCTGAAGCCCCTCTTTGCCGTAACGGTCATAGACGGCCCGCTTCTCTTCATCGCTGAGTACCTGGTATGCTTCATTGATCAGTTTGAATTTTTCTTCGGCCTCTTTGTCATCAGGGTTTCTGTCGGGATGGTATTTGAGTGCCAGTTTTCGGTACGCTTTTTTAAGTTCGGCACCGCTACAGTCCCTGCTTACTTCGAGAATTTCGTAATAGTCCATTTCGCTCATTGGCGTTCTCCTGAAATAGGTAAAATATTGGGCGAATTCTACCATAATTTCGTTATAATGGCGAATTAAAAAAAGGTAGGCAAAAATGGTTGTACACATTGTACTTTTCAAGTTCAAAGAAGAACACAAACAAGCCAATATGATTCAGGCAAAGCAGATGCTTGAAAACCTGATGGGGGCGGTACCGTCACTGCGCAGTATCGACGTTGGACTGAATTTTTCCAAAGAGGAACGCGCAATGGATTTGAGCATTATTACGACATTTGAGAGCAGAGAAGGGCTGGAAGCCTATGCCGTGCATCCTGAACATTTAAAAGTAGTGGATTTCATAAAAGAGGTGGTTGAGTACTCTAAAGTAGTGGACTATGAAAAGCACGATGTGTGATAAAATTAGAAATTAGAAATTAGAAATTAAAAATTTGGGATACTTGTCTCTTGCTTTACCGAGATGATGGAAGCAAAGAGTATTGTGTAGGGTGCGTAACCACGCACCAAAAAGAATAACAATGAAACAACATAAAATAGAAGCCTTTGAAAACCTTGTCGAAGCGTTTGGTTCTCTGCCTTCCATAGGCAAAAAGACAGCTGTCCGGCTTGCCTACCATGCGGTGATGGAAGACGGATTTGGTGCACTTAAACTGGCACATGCCATTGAGCATGCGGTGGGGAGTATCCAAAAGTGCAGCAAGTGCCACAATATGAGCGAGGATGAACTCTGTTCCATCTGTTCCGATCCATACCGTGATACTACCAAGCTTTGTATTGTTCAGAGTGCAAAAGATATTTTGACGATAGAGGAGAGCGGACAGTTTAACGGAGTGTACTATGTGATTTCCCAAGTGCAGGATATGGATGAATCACACCTCTTTTATGCTGTTGAGGGGGTCGAAGAGATCATTTTTGCTTTCCCGCCAAGTATTGCGACCGATACGATGATCCTTTACATTGAGGACAAGCTTTCGGGTCTGCCCGTCAGGTTTACCAAAATCGCACAGGGAGTGCCAACCGGTGTAGAACTTGAGAATATCGATATGATGTCACTTTCCAGAGCCTTTGAAGCAAGAGTAAAAATATAAAACGAACGTAGGGTGCGCAATGCCCGGCAGAAATACCCTTGGGGTGCACGCACCTTTTATGTCGTATCTGCCTACTGCGTTTTCTGGTCTATATAATCCTGTACAAATTTTCGTACGTCAGCATAGACAAATGAGTCTTTGTAGCCTTCTATCTTGCCGCCGCTGGCATTAGGGTGCCCGCCACCATTGCCGATAAGTGCTGCCATCTGTGAAACATCGAGTTTGTTGTTGCTGCGCAATGAGAAATTGCCTCTGAAGTTGACATCCATATAAAAGTCGTAGTCAGGGTTGTTGACAAGGAATGTATTGCCGATAATGGAGGTGTTGCCAACGTTATAGCCAAGAATACCTTTGTAGTCTTTGTAATAAATGGTCAGACGCTGTTTGTCTTTGCTGAGCAGATCGGTAACATAGTCGGCTACGAGGTTGTCTTTGGTTTTGTTGGTTCCCTGATTGAAGAATGCTTTTTTGATCTGGTGCAGGTCATCATCAAGCTTAATGGGTGCTTCATGTGCACTGATACGCTCTTTTGCTGCTTCTATCATAGCCAGTTTGAATGCTCTGTCTTCATCGGGAAAGAGAATACGGTTGATCTCGCGTGCACCGGAGATCATGCCCAGCATCACCTTTCCGTATTCGAAGTAGGGGTCTTTATCTTTCCAAATGTCGATGGCGTTGATAGCCTTGACGATGTCGGCATATTCGTTTTCAGGGTCGAAACCGTAATGCTGCTGCAGCCAATCATAGGTAATGAGCGTAGCACAGCGGCCGGTGTCGAGGATGTACCAGGCGAAGCGTTCTGCCGCATTTGCGCCGGTGGCGTGGTGGTCAAGCAGCTGCAGCTTTGCACCGATACGTATGGCTTCCTTTTCGATCCAGTTGCCTTCTTTGGTTGTAAGGTTGAGGTCGGTGATAAGAATGAGACGCTCAATGCTGTCACCCTGAATGAACTTGTCCTGTTCGATCTTTTTGACCATCTCTTCAAGGCGTGCAGTCACTTCCGGGCCGTAGTTGGCATTGTAGCACTCGATTGTATCGAAACATTTGGTAGTCAGATACTGGCATCCGTAGCCGTCAAGGTCAATGTGTGAGAGGTGATAAACGTGTTGTGCCATTAAAGAATCTCGCCGAGTGTCAGACCGTGAAGAAAGTCATCGATCTTGGTTTGAAAATTGGCCAGAAACGGAGAGATGGCACAGTTGCCGATAGCACCGTTGGGGCAAGTGTTCATATAGCTGGTACAGTCAAACACCGCAGGTGCTTTTCCCTCTGCGGCAAGAATGATGCTGTGTACGGTGATATCGTTGACATCTCGTGCAAGCACAAATCCGCCATGTGCACCTTTGCGAGATTCGAGAATGCCCTCTTTGGCAAGACTTTGAAGGATCTTGGCAAGAAAACTCTTCGGGATGCTCAGTTCATTGGCCAGTTGTTCTGCACCAATGGGCTTTTCTGCATTGCGAATGACATCCAGTGAGAGCAGGGCATATTCGCTTGCACGTGTTAATAACATAATGAATACCTTTACATAATCTAATTAGGAGTATTTTACTCTAAAATCTATTATAGATAGGTTTACCTTTCTGTCATGTATCCATGTAAGTCTTGTGCAAGGTTATTGTGGTAGAATACCGGACTCATTTTTACAAGTGGGAATTCACACTACCAATCAGGAGGTCATTATGGCTTTGGATCAGGCGAAAAAAGCAGAAATTATTGCTAAATACGCAAGAGGCGAAAACGATACAGGTTCAACAGAAGTACAGGTTGCTCTGCTTACAGAGAGAATTAAATACTTGACTGAGCACCTTAAAACAAATAAAAAAGACCACTCTTCAAGACTTGGTCTTCTCAAGCTTGTTGGTCAGAGAAGAAGACTGATGAGATACCTTAAGAAAGTGAACATCGAAAGATGGCACAAAATCAAGGCAGAACTTGGCATTCGTAACTAAGTTCTTTTTGAAAAAACGTCAGGCATTTTGTGCCTGACATTCTACACTGCTCACTCCACCCTCCCTTATTTTTCCATATTCATTTTTATGTTATCTCTAATA
>Ga0256832_1000343_pt1 | contig 29114 bp, 25 predicted proteins | sample 134614metaG_FD_190534 | JGI IMG/M metagenome (GOLD analysis project Ga0256832, IMG submission 190534) | Hydrothermal vent microbial communities from Lau Basin, Pacific Ocean - 134-614 | ecosystem: Environmental > Aquatic > Marine > Hydrothermal vents | place: Pacific Ocean: Lau Basin | collected...
TCTATTTTAACTAACTTAGTAAAATAAGACTTTGTACCTTTTGATATCTTTATAATATAAATTCCTCTTTTCATATTTTCTGTAAAAATAACACTGTTTTGATTAATATTCTCATCTCTATAAACCTTACCATCAACAGAATATAAAATAACCCTTGTCTTTCCCTTGGTTTCTATATTAATTTTGTCTTTGAATGGATTAGGAAAAATCTTGATAGAATCATCAATACTGTCATTAGTTGATGTACTGTGTTTTTTATACTTGATGATATTTGACCAACTATCGGAATACCATTTGTTATTAATTTTGGATCTTACTCTAAAACTATATTCTTTTACTTTCTTATCAATAATCCAAAAATATGATTTTGAGCTTAACGTATCCGATATCTTTTGCCAGTTTGACGTGTCTGTTTTTATCTGCAATTCATATGCATCCGTGATTATATTGCTGCTTACCGCCCAATTGATTTCCAAACGTGACGAGTCTTCCAAAATAACCGGTTCGTTCATCATCGGTACAGGCAAAAAGTTGATAATTGCATGATCAATTTTGTTGTATCCTCCTGCATTAAACCCTGATCGGATATTATACCATCCGTTTGCGTTTCCCCACCAACCCATATTCAGGTGATGGAATTCTTTTCCGTCTTTAAATTTAATGCCATCACAAACAATTGAGTGTCCCGCTCCATTACTTGCACTAATGGAAAATATAACCGGCATCTTATGAACCAAATTTGAATCCACTACCTTCCAAAAAATAAAAGAACTCGAAGGAACTTCTTTTGAAATAAATCTAAAATACTTTTTTCCTGAATTAGGAATTCTATTGATATTTGAAGTTGACCCGTTATACTCAAAATCCATATCCAAAGCAACAGCTGAATTATAAACCAATCGACCCAATGCCTCCCTTTGTTTGACCGTTGTCTGCTGATACTTGTATTTTGCACGAATATTAGACCAATCAATTGAATCTTTGTCAAAATCTACAGTATAAGTTCCTCTAGAACTACCGTATTTATCAGTATAAGTATGCGTGCCCATTCCAATGATAGGCCACCGGTAATAATGCAATACTGTTGAAAGAGACACGGCAACACATCCCGGTGCATAATTATTAGGTGTGAAAAGATTTGAAACATTAATCAAATTATCGTCATTGTCATAACAATTTACCTGACCAAATAATGATAGCACAAAAGGGCCAACCGTTTTATCAACCGGATAAAACACATCATTTTCCTCCAGTTCTCCCGACTTATTACCGATGAGTGTCTTGATTACTTCAATGTTTTGTTCAGTATATTCAAAATCATTGACAAATGAAAATCCTAAAATCCGGGATTCATTATCTTCAGCTGAAACCAAAACAAAACCACTTGGATTCAACTCAAACACAAATATGGTATTGGCTTTATCTTTCTCTATTTTATAGCAATAAGTTTTTTTAATTTCAACACTTGCTTTTGATGACTCAACAAACTTTACTGCTATTGAATAAGCTCCTATATCAGATAACGTTTGAGCTTTTACAACTCCGGTAAAAACCAACAAAGTCGCCAAAACCATACTCCTAAAACTTATATTTAAAGAGAAATCCAACATAGAAACAGATTTAACAAGATAAACGAAAACACTACTTATTGTCCAATAAATAAGCTATGCTATAAAATTTATAGTGCAGCCATAAAGACTGCACTATAAACAAGAAAACGTATTTATTTAATAACGGTGAATTTTTTTGCTATTTGCTTGTTATCCACTCTAAAAATGCAAATGTAATTTCCATTTCCTAAATTATCCGTAGGGATTGTTATACTATTAGCTCCTTGAACTTGTATCCCAATATTTTTACCATAAACTTTTTGTCCGTCAAGAGAATATACTGCAACTTGAACTTTTGCTTTTTTAGCCAATTCATAATTCAATGTGGTATAATTCTTAGCCGGATTTGGATAAATATTTATATCGCTTGCATAACCATCAATTTCCGTTACATCATTTGTTATTGACTCATAAAAATCCAATACTTCTTCAAACAACTGATCCAAATTGTCCTGATCATCCATTCTGGCAGCTTCAAAAGATGAAGTGATTATATGGCTTTTACCATTTACATTGTACATCATAGCATAGAATGGACTCAATGGATAATCTTCCGGTCCCATTTTATATATTCCAATTGCATTATCTGTAAGAGCATAAGCATCTACACGCCACATTTCCGAATATGTCCATTTCAAAGGTGTCAATTCACAAATTCCATTGTCAGGAACTACATCCAATTGGGGTACTCCTAATTTGCCGTCAGCATCTGTATGTGATTTAGCTACATAATCTTTAATCCCTAAATAATCATAAGCAAAATCTCCAGCCTTGAACTCATGAGGAGGATTTCCATAAATATCAAATAAATAATCTAATCCTAATACCCATAAAAGACCACCCTTATCAACAAAAGATAGCAGAGGGGCATTAAATTGAATATTGGTAGAATCACTAACATCCCAAAGTCCCAGATTGGTTTGGTCATTACTTGTGTACCAAACAACCACATCAAAATTATTCAAATAATCTTGTGTAGGGATAGTACCCTCATTATTGATATTAAAAACAGTATGGTTAATATTATTATTGATAAGAGCGGTATCAAGCTGTAAATACCTATACAAACCTCCTGAGCCTCCCCAGTTACCATCAGCAACAAGCAATACTTCATAATCATCAGCAGATCCTTGATTTTCAATTGTGATATCCATAGATGCTGTTACACCGGATCCATCAGCAGCTGTAGCTACTACAGTGACCGTTCCGTTACCCAAACTTAAAGGTGTTGCAACCAACAATCCGGATTGATCTATAGATGCATAGCAAGTATTGTTTTCTAAACTCCAAATTACATTTTTATCAGTGGCATCTTCAGGTAAGACCGTCGCACTAAATTGAAGAGAGCCACCTTTTGTATCTATTTTGGTTTTGTCTCCATCAGTGACGAGCGTTATACTTTCAACTTTGGTTACTTCTTTTTTTGCAAATTGCTTAAAATATCGCAAACCTTGAGCATACAATGTATCCAATCTCCATTGAGCATCCAACTTACCGGCAGTTATTGAAAAACTCATGATTTTTGCACTGTCTTTTTCGTAGTAATGAGCAGCGGTCATTCCTGCCAAATCATATTCCGCCGGTCCCATTTTGTACAACGGTTTTGCACCGTTAACAAGACCTACAGCATCTGCATTCCACAATGTTGACCAAGCCCACTTTAATGTATCCAAAGTAAATATACCATTGTTAGGAACTACTTCAAAAAACGGAACCCCATTTGAAAATACGCCATCGTCCACATGTGATTGAGCAATATAATACTCTATCCCAAGATAATCATAAGCAAAGTCCCCAACTTTAAATGTATCCGGTGCATTTCCATATCTGTCTTTTAGAAAATCTACCCCCTGTATCCAAAGCATTCCTCCATTGTCAAGATAAGATTTTAAAGCAAGATTGTCCGTGTCTTCCTTATTCCAAAAATACAAATTGTTGTTTCCTGAAGTGTACCATATTACCAAATCAAATGAATTCATAAATTCTGCAGTGGGTGATGCTGCTTCAGCTTGTGCATCATAAAAACTGTAATTATACCCCAAGTCAGTTAAAGCTGTTTTTAATGGCTCAACTCTTTCGGGCTTAAAACTTGCATCAGCTACCAAAAGTACAGATTGAGCTTGGATAGTAAAAAATGAAAGCATGAATAATGCTGTTAAAATAGTGTAAAGTTTTTTCATAATAATTTAATTTAGTTAATTTAATAATGTTCTAAATGTTCGCTATTAACATCCTTAAAAAAAGCCTGAATCTTAACGATAACCGGCTACCTGTAGGAAATCGCCTCTTTTCTAACAGATGCTATATAAAACATTAGCGTGATAACAAAATTAATAATTTATTTTTAATTATTATAAAAATAAAATGTTAATTCTTTTTTTAATTCTATTATTTAGACATTTTTCAAATAAATAGTTGGATTCTTTTACTATTTTTGAATAAGTATCTTTATATCGATTAAATTACCTATATTTGTTTTGATTTTTGTATTTAGTGCCTGAAAGAAAACACATCAATTTTTATATTGATTCTCATTGTAATCTTATGCCTGTTTTCACACAGACGCTATTTTGGATAAAAAAACTAAATTATGAAATACTTCTATATTGTAATTGTACTATTGCTTTTCTCAGGTGTTAAATCAAATGCTTGTACAACTGCCGTGATATCCGGTAAATACACTAAAAACGGTCGTCCAATGCTATGGAAACACAGGGATACTTGGGCTATAAACAATAAAATCATGGTTTTTAATGACGGAAAATACAGCTATATCGGTCTTGTAAATTCCAGGGACAAGTCGGGCAAAAGCGTTTGGATAGGATATAATAGTGCGGGATTTGCCATTATGAACAGTGCAAGTTACAATTTGAATCATGATACGATTGTTCAAGCAGGTACCGAAGGAAGGCTTATGAAAGAAGCCCTGCAAAAATGCGCTACCATAGATGAATTTGAAGAATTGCTGAAATCGATGAAATTACCTACAAGGTTGGAAGCCAATTTCGGTGTTATTGATGCAAAAGGGGGCGCTGCATATTTTGAACTTGGCAATTTTTCATATAAGAAATTTGATGCTAATGATGTCACTGTAGCACCTTACGGATATATCATTAGAACCAATCACTCAATGTCGGGAAAACTTGGAGAAGGTGGTGGATATATAAGGTATGTGACTACAAATAAACAATTTTTACAAGCGATTAAGGAGAATGAATTTACACCAAAATCTATAATTCAAGGTTGTAGTAGAAATATGACAAATTCTCTTACTAATGTCGATTTGAACTCATTTGACAATATTAAAGAAAATCATCCTACTTATGTATCATTTACCGATTATATTCCAAGGAGAGGAACTTCTTCATCTGTAGTTGTGGAAGGGGTTAAAGCCGGTGACAATCCAAAAAATGCTGTTATGTGGACAGTTCTCGGTTGGCCCTTAGCTTCCGTTTGTATTCCATTGTGGTTGTCAGACAAGGTAGATTTGCCCAATATTGTAAAATATCAAGGAAAATTAAAGGATTCTCCGCTTTGCAATATGGCTCTCCAAGCCAAAGAATTTGCATATTCATACAAATGGGGCTATAGTTACAAGTATTATATCAATGTCAATGCACTACTAAATGCCGATAATACAGGATTGATTCAGCTTGTCACGCCAATGGAAAATCGCATATTTGATAAAGCTTATAAAATGATTAATTCTTGGGAAAATGTCGATTATAATCAGGTTCAAGATTTTTATAAATGGATTGATGCTAAAGTACCGGAGTTCTATAAAAATACATGGAATATAATACCAAATTAACTTTAAGATGTTGTATAAATAATTTAGAATTAATTTGGTGTCACCCAAAAGAAAAAAATATAATTATGTTATTCAAAAATCAAATACTATCTGCTCTGTCAGTGTTATTAATGATCACTCTCTTCTCTTGTAGCAAAACCTACACTCAAGAGGGATTAAATGTCAAAACCGGTAAAGTTATAAATGTCGGAGTGTATAACGGAAACGGAGCAAGTCCCATTTGTGTACTCGAAACAATGGAAGCACTAAAAATCGATAGAGGAATTAATCCTAAGGAAATATCAGCTAATGATATAATGAATGGTGATTTAGAAAAAATGGATGCCATTGTTTTTCCTGGAGGAAGCGGGAGTAAAGAATTTAATAGTTTGGGACAAATGGCAGCAGAAAAAGTGAGGGAATTTGGAATGAAAAAAGATAAAGGAATAGTTGGTATTTGTGCTGGAGGCTATTTGCTTTCCACAACACCAACATATGAAAACTTAAAAGTTTTAGGAGTCCCTCATACACGAAAATATTATGACAGAGGCAGGGGGTTAATCGGCTTTAGCCTCACAGGAGAAGGAAAGAAAATATTTTATGAATTAAAAAATATTGACTCTCTCTTTGTGCAGTATTATGACGGTCCGATGTTTGAAAGTACCAATGGGCTAAACGTTCTTGCAACAATTAATACAGACATCGCTACACACAAAGGATATCCACACAATTTTACTCAAGGCAAACCTGCTTTTTTTACTAAAAAATACGGCCAAGGAAAGGTTTTTGTTTCTGTCGGTCACCCCGAAGCAACTGCCGGAATAAGGTGGATTGTACCCAGAATGGTAAGGTGGGTAACCAATAACAAACTGATCTCCTATTCACAGGATTTAATTCGTCCTGAGCTCAATGACAAGGATATACTATTCTATAGCGATACTAAGAAACTGGAATCAAAGCTTTTTTGGCAACTTTCAGATAAAAACCCAAAAAAAGTACTCAAAGCCATAAAAGAATTGCATAAGCTTAGATCCAGACCCTCTATTCGTTGGTCTATCGGATTGTTGAGACATAAGGATTCAGACGTTAGATTGACAGCAGCCAGATATTTATTTGATTCGGAATATACGGCAGCAATTCCAGATCTTAAAGCAGCGGTAAAAAGCGAAAGAAATGAAATGCTCAAAAATGAACTCCAAGCTATTCTAACAAAAATGGAAGGTTATGTAAAATAAAAGATGTAGATTGTTTTTTATTTTTTTAATCTTTCTAAAATTTTGTCTGCAACTCTAAATGAATTTGCATAAATCGTCCATGTATATGTAACACTTCCACCGGTTGGCATAAAACTACCATCGGTTATATACAGATTATCAAGCTCATGAGCTTTGCAATCAGCATCCAATACCGAGGTTTTAGGATCAACTCCAAACCTGCACCCTCCGGCTTGTAGATTAGAGGGTGGTGCACCGCTTATACCTGAGTAAATATTTTTTGCACCCATTGCTTCGAGTATTTTTTCTCCCTTGGATGCCAAATATCTACCTACTTCCAAATCATGTGGGTGGTTACCTATTCTAATTTTAGCAACCGGATCTCCCCATTTGTCTTTGACCTTATCATCGAGGGAGATAAAACAATTATCAGTTGGTAGCCAATCCACAAATACTTCAAACTTTAATTTCTTTACATTCTCAAAGTAATTTTTGATTTTTTTCTTAAAGCCTGTTCCATATTCAAGATTACCATAATCATCCCATTTTTGCCCTATTGCTTTGACCATAGCATTGGCGTGTTCAAACAAAAAATCAATTGTTCCTCCTTTTGTCCTCTTTCCTGTTTTGGGATCTTTGTACTCATAAAACTGATGTATGGTTCTATTTACAAATACTCCTGGGACAGACATGGCTTTAGCATCAGCTTCACTCATCTTATCCGGATAAAATTCTCCACCTCCTACTCCTCCGGCCGAAAACACAAAATTCCTGCCTACCTGCCCACTATTATTAGCAAGCCCAGCGGGGAAATATTTGCTTTTGCTCATCAGCAACAGTCTGGAAGTCTCAACTGCTTGAGCTGCCAACACAAACAAATCAGCCTCGACAGCAATCCTTTTATTCTCTATATTATAATACCAAGCTTTTTCTACTTCTTTTTTGTCATTTGTCTCCAACTTATAAACTTTAGCATTTGGAATTACAGTACAATTTCCTGTCTTTAGGGCATCGTGAATCAATGACACTCTCGAACTCCCTTTGGCATTGGACGAACAACCGTAGCTACCACAATAGTTGGAATAAACACACGCATTTCTATCGTCTTTTGGTTTGGAAAGAATAGCCCTTGGCATTGGTATAGTCTCAATTCCAACTTTTTCGCCTGCTTTATCAATCCATGAGGACACTATATTTTCAGCAAGGGGAGGATAAGGAAAATCTTTTGTGGAGCGAGGCTCCAATCTACTGTGATTTACCACTCTTCCCGATATTCCCACTATACTCTCAACTTTGGTATAATACGGCTCCATATCTTCATAGCTTATAGGCCAATCAACTATATTAGCTCCTTTAATCTCACCGTACTCACTCAATAATCTAAAATCCGCAGGCTTTAATCTCTGAAAATACCCACTCATAAAATTGGAAGATCCTCCAACACAATTACCATTCCAAAAATCATTGCCTGTATCATAATTGGATTTTGACACCCATTTTCCTTCACTATCGATATCCTCAATCACCTGTGGTTCATCTTGAAGTCTTGGTGTATAAACACTCCTTCTTACCGCTGTAATCTCATCTTTTGTGAAGTCATTAGTCCTATACCAAGGTCCTTTCTCAAGAACTATCACAGAATATCCGGCTTTACTCAATTCATAGATCACAGGGCCGGCTCCTGCACCGCTACCAATCACACATATATCATATTTTTTTATAGATTTTGGCATATTTAATATTTATTGAAAACGAGTATATATTTCACAATTGCTCCAATGAACTAATAGCAAAATTTTCTTTCTTTCTATCCAATATGGTTTTGTATTTATTATTTTCATTTGGTCTCGGTTGCCCGGGATTGTGGTGTAGCCATTGCCAAACTATTCCCTTAGGATTTGAACCATAAATCGGATCGGCAAACATAGATTCTATTACAAGGGTTAAAACTTTGGAGAAATAGTTTTCGCCCCATTCCTTATTAATAATCCCTTTGAGCAAATCATATTTTTCCCTTGCTTTTAGTTTCTCAAAATGCTTCCCGTACTCTTCAACCGATGTCTCATCTATCCAATTAATACCATTTATCAAATACGCATTTTCTTCAGGATCTATATAATTGTCAGAGATAGTCCAAACAAAATACTCATACGTTTTGACTTTAGAAGCATCAGGGCCAAAATCATCACTCGGGTACAAAAATTCAATCAAGGTTTTAATTATCAGCTCTTGCCTCCCACTCAATATCCCCTCTTTTGACTTTGATACACAAGAATCAATCAATGGGATATTTATCAGGATACCGGCTCCAACCAATTTACTTAAAAAACTTCTTCTCGATTGAATCTTTTTTACAACAATACTTTTCATAAGCACAAGATACAAAAAAAGGGTTTGAAACAATACAAACCCTTTACAATATTTTTTAAAAAAAACTAAAACTTATACCAAATAAATTTTAGAGTTCATTTGGTATTAATGCTTGCAACTAGATTTCTTCCCTTTGCTGCATCCTTTTGATTTTTTACAACAACCGGCTGCTTTTTTACCTCCGCAACTGTGCTTCAATTCAGACTCGTCAACTGTATTGCTTCCACTTGCTTTCATACTGCCTGATTTACCACTTCCGCACTTTCCACTTCCGCATTTTCCTTCGCCACATTTACCCTTACCGCATTTTCCTTCACCGCATTTTCCTTCGCCGCATTTATTTTTCATATATTGTGCTTCATTTTGACTGATGAAACCATCTTTATTTTTGTCAAATTTTGCAAACATTTTATTATGAGCTGCGACAAACTCATCTTTGGTCATAAAATCATTAGGCCCGTCATAAATCTTACTAAACATAGGACACTCATCCTTGCTTATTTTTCCATCATTATTTTTATCTTTTTTTGGAAATTCTTTAAGGGCATCAGCGACAAATTCGGCTTTTGACACTTTATTGTCACCATCGGTATCCTTATTCATAAATCCTCTGTCTTTCGCGACATTCTTCAGTGCTTTTCCACATTTTCCAGCACCGCATTTCATAGCTTTAGCTGCTTTATTTCCTTTACCGCATTTTCCTGCGCCACATTTATCAGAGAATGCATTGGCTTTTACTGATTGAATATTAAGAGAATTAGCTTTAATTATTTTTTCTGTATTATCATGTGTCGTTTTTACGTCTTTGCTCTGGAAACCGAACATTACAAAAGCACTTACCAAAAGGAAGCTAAAAAATAGAATAGATTTGTTTAAAATTTTTGAATTCATAAGTTTGTTAATTTTATTGTGTTTAATATAAAAAATCACTATTGAACGATAACAAGACACATTTTGGTATAATAAGGTGGGCTGTTATTATTAATAATGCTTATTAATAAGCCTTTTTGTCGCAATGACGACATATAGATTTTGTATAGACAGGGTTATAATATCCAATTAATATACGCTATTTGCCAAAGATGCTACTAACTCAATTTTGTTACTTTTAACTTCATACCTAAAAGTATCCTACGAATGTTATTGGCATTATGTATCATCTCATACATTTTTTCTTTATCTCCGCGGTCGATAGCTTTTCTAAATTGATTTAAGTTTTCAATATATTGTTCTAATGCATCACTGATATTCTCTTTGTTGTTTTCAAATATTGGAATCCATGTTTCTGCCGAACTTTTGGCAAGTCTTACTGTAGATTCAAATCCTGTACTTGCCAGGTTGAATATTTGCTTCTCATCTTTTTCTATCTCAAGTACTGTTTGTCCCAACATAAAAGAGCTTATATGCGACAAATGTGACACATAGGCCATATGCTTATCGTGATCCTCCGGATTCATAAACATAGTAGTCATACCTAACTGATTAAAAATACCAACCGCTTTTTCAAGAGATTTCTCATCGCTCTTATCCTCTTCACAAATGATATTGGATTTGCCTGCAAACAAATCTTTCAAAGCTGCTTTTGGCCCGGAATACTCTGTTCCTGCAAGAGGATGTGCCGCTACAAAATTTCCTCGTTTTTGATGCTTTTCTACTTTTTTACAAATACTATATTTGGTTGACCCTACGTCTATGACCGTAGTTTTATAAGATATTTTATCCAAAATGCCGGGTAGAGATTTTTTAATACCATTTATGGGAATTGCAAGAAAAACAATATCGGAAATTTGCAAAGCATCGCTAAGAGAAGATACCTCGTTGACCAACTCCAAATCCAATGCTTGTTCAATATGTTTTTTGCTAATATCTACACCTATGATATTATGTCCCAAAGCTTTTAAATCCAAGGCTATTGACCCGCCTATTAATCCGAGTCCGACTATAGTTATATTCATTGTGGAATCTTTGAAAAATTAATTATTATCATCTTTATGCCACTCAGCATAAGACCTTGGTGTTTCCCTTAGAAAAACAGTTGCAAGCTCTAAGTTTTCCGGCATATTTTTTTTCAGTCTATTAACAATATCAATCAGCATATTTTCACAAGTAGGAACATAATTAACGATCATCATTCTTGGATTTTTATCTTTGATGCTTACAAATCTTGAATCCTTGTGAAGTATTAGTTGATGGTCAAATTTATCAATGATAGTATGCTTCACTATTTTTTTTAAATCCGCAAAATCCATAACCATACTACCCTCGAGTTCACCCGAATCATAATCCACTTCTCCGAGCACCGTTACATCCAAATGATAGGAATGTCCGTGCAAATCACGGCATTTTCCCTCGTATCCTTCCAAAGCATGAGCTGCTTCAAAATCAAACTGTTTTGTAAGTCTTATTTTTGCCATTAATATATCATATTTAGTAACATCAGTATATTGCCCGAAAAACAACTTGCAGATGAAAACAGGCTCTTTTTTAAATCCTGATAAAATCTCATCTTTGATGTGTTTTCTTATAGATACTAACTATATATTCAAAATTATTTTGGTACCACTAATTGTATTAGTCAAAAAACGTACCAATCAGATAATTGTTTAAAAGAGACTTGAATTTATAACAAAATAAGCTTTTGAATAAAAAAACAAAACACAATAATTACGTAAAATGCTTCAGCATTATCACTTCTCTTTTTGTCAGATGCCTAAACCAACCTCTTGTCAAACCTTTTTTCGTAAGACCGGCATAATAAATCCTGTCGAGTTTTTTCACCGAATAACCAAAATGCTCAAATATCCTTCTGACTATTCTATTCCTTCCCATGTGAATTTCGAGATTATAAATATTTTGACCTTCTACTTTTTTTATCCAATCGACTTTCACCATACCGTCTTTCAATTCAAAACCATCTTCAATAGTCTTCAAATCTTTTGTTGACAAATCCCTATCCAAAGTCACTTGATAAACTTTTGGCACATTGTGGCTGGGATGAGAAAGCTTTTTTGTCAAATCCCCATCATTTGTAAGCAAGAGCAAACCTGTAGTCAAATAATCCAATCTTCCAACAGGATAAATCCTTTCAGGAATTTTGCTCTTAACGATATCCATCACCGTTTTTCTTCCTTTTTCATCACTAAGGCTTGTAATGGTTCTCTTGGGTTTATTCATAAGAATATAGACCAAATTTTCTTCCGGTTTTACTATTTTTCCTCTAAACCTTACTATATCTCCTTCTTTCACAATATAGGCCGGAGATTCCTCAACTTTATCATTGACAGTAACCAACCCTTGTTTTACATATTCAGCAGTTTTTCTTCTCGAAGCAATACCACAGTGAGCGATATATTTATTTAGTCTCATCTAATTATTTTTGCAAAATTATAAAATTTATTATCTTTGAATGTGCATATGGCATTTATTTGATGTAATATTGCGATGCATATTAAACAAGTTCAATAAAACTGTAAGATGAAAACAAAAAAAATATCTCCGTCATTACTCTCAGCGGATTTTTCCAATATACAAAAAGATATTGCTATGTTGGAAGAGGGGGGAGCTCACTTGCTGCATATTGATGTAATGGACGGGCATTTTGTTCCCAATATAACCATTGGCCCTTTTATTGTAGAAGCTATAAAAAGGGTGGCTCATATACCTCTTGATGTTCATTTGATGATTGAGAATCCGGGCGATTACGTAGATGAGTTTATAGATGCAGGAGCGGACTATCTCACAATTCATATGGAATCGACACCACACGTGCATAGAGTGCTACAAAAAATAAAAGCCCGGGGAGTAAAAGCCGGTATCTCATTGAATCCTCATACTCCTATATTATCACTTGAAAATATACTTACCGATATTGATCTGATATTGATAATGTCTGTCAATCCAGGTTTCGGAGGTCAAAGTTTTATATCGAATACAATAGACAAATTGAAAAGATTGAATCTATTTTTGAAAAATCACAATGCAACTCATATCGAAATTGAGGTAGATGGCGGTGTAAAATTGGATAATATAAAAATGATTTCAGATGCCGGTTGTGATATATTTGTATCCGGTTCGGGTATTCTTAAGACAAAAAGTCCTAAAGAAACACTGAAAAAAATGATTGAAGTGCTAAACTGATTTGTAAGTAAATATTTTCACAAAAAATATATTTTTCAATATTAAAACTGCGTTAAAAGGGGTGTATTTCATTATTTCGCTTTTTTACAAGAAATTTTGAAGAGGTGGATTAAACCTTACCCTGAATTTGGGGTATTAATTTTTTATTATCGTGAACACAATACATATTTTTTCAAGGATATATACAAATATATAAAACAAAGTGGTGAATAATTCGGGTTAAAATATTATCTTTGTACGCTTGTAACAATCCAAAAATTAAAATTATTAATTTCATACTATGAAACTTTTACTTATTTTTTTATCAATATTCTTTTTTTCCATTTCAATGATTAAAGCTCAAGATACATTTGTCAATGAAGAGCCGGCTGTCACAAATTTGGTAAAAAAATTTATCGAATGGAATAAGGATAAGAATTATGTAATCGGTTGGAGAATTCAGATTATCAATACCGATGACAGAAGAAAAATGGAAAGAGCAATGAGCAAATTCAGGAGTAGATTTCCTTATATAAACAATGTCGTTTGGGAACAAGTAAGTCCGTATTACAGAGTAAAAGTGGGAGGATTCAATTCAAAATTAAAGGCGCAAGCATTTTTAGATGAGGTAAAGGAGTATTTTCCAAGTGCTATAACAGTCTGGGAAAAAATCAGAGAGAGTGAATTTATCGAAAGAGTTGATTAATGCCAAGAAGAAAAGTAATTGACCAAAGAGGATTCGACTGGTTAACATTTGCTATTTATATCAGTCTGGTTACAATTGGTGCTATCTCACTATATTCTGTTCTTTATGACAAAGAAGCGCCATATGCTTTTTTGGATTTCCACACGCAAGTAGGCAAATATTTTATTATAATTATTGTCTCAATTATTTTCTTCTTTATTTCGTATGTTATAGATTGGCAATTTTGGAGTACTTTTGCATTTCCCATTTATGCTATTTCGGTCATTTTCCTAATATCAGTCCTGTTATTTGGTTCGGATATCAAAGGAGCAAGGTCATGGTTCAATATATTCGGCTTTTCATTTCAGCCTTCGGAATTTGCCAAATTTGGTACTGCACTGGCTATTTCCTCATATTTATCCCATTATAAAAATGATTTTCGTAATCTTAAAACTATCTTAAAAGCATCCTTAATTGTAATTATTCCAATATTACTGATTTTACTTCAACCTGATGCGGGTTCGGCAATCATCTTTTTATCAATATTGATACTATATTACCGGGCAGGCTTCACGGTAATTTTCTATATAATTGCAGGAATACTGGCAGCTACATTTATAATTACGCTTATTTACAATCCACAATTGGTAAGTTTCGGAGCACTATTGCTATCAATCTTAATATATTCCGTAATGTACTCCAACAATAAATATTGGAATATTGCAGCAGTTATAATTTCATCAGTATCCGCATTTGCTTATTACAAAGGATATAAAATACATACCATAGCGATTTTGAGCTTAGCAATAATAGTAGTTACTTTCTTACATTGGCTTAAAAATAGAGAAAATAATATTATTCTGGTACCAATAACAGCTTTGACTATCATTTTTCTTTCATTTGTCACCAATTACAGTTTTCATAATATCCTCAAGCCACACCAACAAGATAGATTAAATGTTTGGTTAAATCCTGAAAAATGTGATCCGAGAGGCTCTCTTTATAATGTACTGCAATCCAAAATAGCAATTGGTTCAGGAGGTATTCAAGGAAAAGGATTTTTAAAAGGGGCAATGACACAACTTAATTTTGTTCCTGAACAAACAACTGACTTCATATTTAGCTCTATTGGGGAAGAACAGGGGTTTATCGGAGTGGTAAGCGTTATTATTTTATTTTTATTATTAATATTGAGATTGATAAAAATAGCCGAAAGAGGAAAAAACAATTTCATTTCATACTTTGCCTATACCATAGCAGGATATATTTTCATTCACTTCTTTATGAATATAGGTATGAATATGGGGCTATTGCCGGTCGTAGGCATTCCTCTACCGTTTATCAGCAAAGGGGGGTCTTCTCTGATCGTGTTTAGTATCATGATGGGGGTTGTGTTGAAAATGGATGCGGAACGCAATATACGGTAGTAATGGGTGAGTGTATTTCATTTTTTCACTTCACCTACTCTTTGCCTCTAACTCCTAAAGGAGGAACAACCCGCAATGCGAAAAAAATGAAATACGCCTGTAGAAATTCTTTATTCGCTATAAAACTTAATCATATCAACAATCGCTTTGCTGCAGACTTCACAAAAAACATCTCCATCGAACGATCTCATCATACAGTCCATTTTTGGTCTATATACTCCTTTTTTTACATATCCTGCTCCTTCAAATGCCCCGATTTTATCCGTATATTTAGCATTGGCAGGAGTCGGTATGGGAGTATTGGAAGCAACCATATCTTTCCATTTGGTATCAAAATCAACCAATGTTGTAATATTAGGCTCCCATGGTTCAACCCCTTTGGCATACATATTTTCAAATGAATCCTCATACCCGTATTCATCTGCTAAACCTGCAAAAGCATGTCCAAATTCGTGAATAAATACCTTAGGAGATTTCAGATTACCGCTGACACTTACCGAATAATAATTGTAAATAGCCCCACCTCCATATTTATCCGTATTAACCAATATATAGATTTGATCATACGGAGCATTCGCAGCATAATCCCTTACCCTATGGTAATCCAAAGTCATACAATATCTATCTGAATACAGGGTATTAAAACTTGTGTTTAGAGCAGTACTAACTTCCACGCTATCTCTCGGGCTATCACTTCCCGACTCTTTTGACGGTATCCAAACCGCTCTCATATTGAATTTATCCTTGTTTTGACTATAAGGTGCGAAAGCAAAAAACTGATTGGTAAGCGTATGGCAATCCTTTATAAATTTACCCAATTCATCCTCCGTATAACCTTCAGGCAATATCACAATATCCACTTTCTTTTTCGGTTCTCCTGATATATGTATATCGATGACAGGTAAAATATTATCATTTTTATATTCGAAAAATGTCTTTTGCGGATTGAATGGTATGACGAATCTTTCATCAAAAGTCATTGATTTATTCCGTGAATACAACTTAATTATTACTTCGTTTTTAGGAAAGGGCATAAGAACGGTCTCTTCAAAACTACGGCTAAACTCTTTGGCTTCTTTAGTGGTACTCCACTCGTGAAACAGGCTACCGTAACCTCTTGAATAAATCAATTTTCCAGTGTTTTTATCAAAAACTTTAACAAAATACTTCCCGTATTCAAATGTTTCAATCATTTGAGTATGCGATCCTCCCCATTTCTCCTCTTTAATAAATTCTTTGAATGCATAATTATCTGTTTTATCATTTCCACTATGAATATAATCCATTCTAAGAGAATGATTCTCAAAATAAATGTCAAATTGCGCAGATGCAATAGTACTTATCAATAAAAATAAAAAGAAAAAATAATTTCTCATAATATTACTTTTTTTACAATTATACGATTTAAACAAAAGTCGCTAATATACGCAAAGCGTTTAGGCTTTTTGTATAATTAGCAAAATTATTTATTTCAATCTCAAGTTAACCCTCATTATTCACGGGTTTTCCTAGTGAAAGTTCACTTGTGAATAATGCGGGTTAAATCCACTCAGGAAGTACATGAGCTAAATCAAACAAAATCTTTCTTTTGTACACAAAACAAAAGAAAATATCAGAAATAATAGAGGTTGGCAAAATTAAAATCAGAAAAATAATAATAATTCAATAATACAGTATTCAATGAACATTTTTATTTTTTAATTTTACTCTCTTTTTTTTATAATTTTGTGATTAATAATTAGTTCAAGTTTAAATTATATATTACTTTTGCCGGTATTATTTAAACTAAAAACTTTTGACTATGAAAAAACTCGCTTTATTAGTTGTAATTTTTGTTATAGCTTTAAGTGCTTGTAACAAAGACAAATCAAAAACAGATTTACTAACTTCTGCTCCGTGGAAATACGTTAATCCCGATGAGCCTTGCAATGCTGATGATATTATAACATTTAAAGATGATAATTCTTTCAGCCAAACTGCAGGAAGCAAAAAATGTGATTTTGATTTGGGAGATTTATCAGGTTCATGGAAATTCTTAAGTGATGAAACCGAACTTGAAATCACTTTAACTGTTCCTCTTTTCGGTACAGTTATTGACACCGCAAAGATAGTGGCTCTTACTGAAACACTTCTTGAACTTGAAGGTGAAGATGGAGACCCAAATACAAAATTTGAACACAAGTAATGCCGGTTTGAGAACACATCATTTTGATTAAATTGTGTGTTTTATATTAACGGCTATTAAAAAAAAAGGGCGTGTCTAAAATAAGACACGCCCTTTCTTCATGATATAACGAATTTATCGTACATTTTGGTGGGTGAATTTCATTTTTTCGCGTTGCGGGTTGATTCTCCTTTAGGAGTCAGAGGCAAAGCAATGGGTAAAGCGAAAAAATGAAATACGCCTATTTTGGTTTTCATTAAGTAAGTTGTATTTAATTTGGTATAATACCAATTTAACTCTAAAATGACGTATATTTTAAATTTTAGCATTATTTTCGCAGCCCAATATCAATAAATATGAGCTTTACAATTAAATCAAAAGATAAATACTCCAAAGCAAGAGCCGGAATTCTTGAAACAGACCATGGAGTAATCCAAACACCGATTTTTATGCCGGTAGGTACTATAGGTACTGTTAAAGCAGTAGAACAACGTGAATTAAAAGATGATATCCAAGCACAAATAATACTTGGAAATACATACCATCTCTATCTCAGACCAGGAATGGACATTATGCAAAATGCAGGTGGGTTACACAAATTCATCAATTGGGACAGACCAATGCTAACAGATAGTGGAGGATACCAAGTTTATTCTTTGGCAAAAAGAAGAAAAATCAAAGAAGAGGGTGTAATGTTTTACTCTCATATCGATGGCTCTAAACACCATTTCACCCCTGAATCCATAATGGATATCCAAAGACAAATCGGAGCTGATATTATGATGGCTTTTGACGAGTGTCCACCGTATCCATCCGACTATAGATATGCAAAAAATTCAATGGAATTGACACACAGATGGCTCAAAAGATGTATCGACAGATTTGACTCGACGGAAGGTCTTTATGGTCACAAGCAAATACTCGCTCCAATCGTTCAAGGAAGTACATACAAGGATTTGCGGACAGCTTCTGCCGAATTTATAGCAGAACAAGGAAGAGAATTAAATGCCATTGGAGGACTTTCTGTGGGGGAACCTCATGAAGACATGTATGAGATGACAGATTTGGTATGTAATATATTACCCGAGGACAAGCCCAGATACCTTATGGGTGTAGGTACACCTGTCAATATACTTGAAAGTATAGCCCTGGGTGTCGATATGTTTGACTGTGTAATGCCTACAAGAAATGCCAGACATGGGATGCTATTTACCTCTGAAGGGATGATAAATATTAAAAACTCAAAATGGAAAGAGGATTTTAATCCAATCGATACCGATGTAAAATGCCATTTAAGCAATACTCATTCCAAGGCATATCTGCATCATTTGTTTAGAGCGAAAGAACTATTAGGACTTCAAATCGCCTCAAATCACAATCTCTGTTTTTATCTTAAATTGGTAAAAGAAGCTCGCAAACATATTATTGAAGGCGATTTTAACGTTTGGAAAGCAGAACAGGTAAGAAAATTGGGATTACGTCTATAAAGAACAATGCTTTTTGGCGCAACATTGACCATAATCGTATAAGCATATGCTAAAACTTATTGATAAGTACATAATAAAAAAATATCTGGGGACTTTCTTCTATACGATGATTCTCATTACAACCATTGCGCTTGTAGTAGATTTTCCTGAAAGAATAGATAAGTTTTTGAGCGGCCCTATGACTTTACACGAGATATTATTTGATTATTATCTGAATTTTATACCTTGGATTAATGGACTCCTTTGGCCATTATTTGCATTGCTATCTGTGATTTTTTTTACTTCAAGAATGGCAAAAGACACGGAGTTTGTCGCAATTCTAAGTTCGGGAATAAACTACTACAGAATTCTTGTTCCTTATATGATTGCTGCATCCCTAATCACAGTTATTCATTTATATGCAAATAATGTCATCATTCCGAAAAGCACAAAAATCAAAGGAGATTTTGAGAACAAATATTTATATAAATCACAAAAGAAAACTCTTTCAGATAAAGTATTCTTTTATCTTGACCCAAAGACCGTTGCATATTTTAGATACTATCGAAAAAGAGATACTTCTGCTATGGATTTCAGACTTGAAAGATACAATTCCAATGAATTGAAAGAAATATTGGTAGCCAACAGGATAAAACTGAAAAAACTTCCTAACACATGGACTATTGAAGATTATTATATCCGCAAAATAGACGGTCTGCATGAAGAAATAGATATACAAAAAGGAAAAAAACTAGACACCATATTAAATCTATATCCAAATGATTTTATACACTACGAAAACCTGCCTATGCTGATGACTTCCTCAGAAATGAGAGAGCATATCGAATATGAGAGACAAAAAGGTCTGAGTAGTGCCAATAATCTGGTCGTAGAACTCCAAAGAAGAAATGCGGATCCTATCTCTATTCTGTTTTTGACCTTGATTGGCTTTGCTATATCATCGAGAAAATCAAGAGAGGGAATCGGCCTGCACCTCGCATTAGGCATAGCAATTGGAAGCCTCTATGTACTGGCATCTAAGTTTTCAATCACATTTGCAAACAGTATAGACATAAATCCTGTGCTCGCAGTATGGTTGCCCAATATAATCTTTGGTATTATAGCTATCCTTTTATTGGTTAGAGGTCAAAAATAGATTAGAATCTCCCCTTTAAATCTCCATTATACTTAATATCGCTCACTTTGACATTTGGATCATTCAACCATTCCGGTAACTTATCGTTACTATCCAGCAATTCTCTATTTTTCTCAAGCTCATCTTCACTATAAGCAAACACCATTTCAGCTGAGATTACCATTGGGAATTTTTGAATCATTTGCATTTTTGCCACTTCCTCTTCCACTCCTGCACCCTCAATTGTAACTATGATTCTGCCCTTGTCATCGTGAAGATGATACTCACAAACATCAGGATGTTTATTAATAAAATCAATCAAATCTCCTGTATTTTCCGGTGCTGTATTTACTATGACGCTTGATAAATTCATTTTACTCCTTCTGATATATTGTCCTTTAAATTTGATCTGTTTTTGTTTCTCGCATTTCTAAATACAGGTTTAAATGTATTTTTTATCTTCACGGTAGTTTTAGCCTGAGGCACATGGCATTGATTACAATTATACTGAGCCATATTGACTTTTTTATTAGTACTTGCAGATACTATTTCATTTTCCTTGGCTTTCACCTCATACACACCTTCTTTTTCGACTATTTGGGGTCTATAATCGGTAAAATGCGTCGGAGGCATAGGTGTTGCGCCCTCTGCTTTAGCTTTGTCCGGCATATGGCATTTCAAGCACAAATTGTGCTCTTTAGTTATAACCATCATCCCTTTTACAGTGTGTGGAATTAGCGGTGGTGCATTTTCAAATGACCTATCCATAGGTTTGCTTTTATTTTCCGCCACATCAGAATAATTTACCATCTCCCCAACATCTGTTTCGTCTTGCAACAACGCTTCTCCTTTATTTGCAACTTTTTTATCCAAATCACTATCAAATTTTGTATCCTTTTTATCGCCTCCACAAGAACTAATCAAAGTCACAATCATTAAACTTAATAATGCTATTAAATACCGTTTCATAAGTCTTATTTTTAAACTGTTTTATTACTATTTTTTATCTTTAACCCAAAATCATATAACTATTAAAAAAACTTGAATCTAAGGGCATCATCTTCACATACCTCAATACATCTACCGCAATTGGTACAAGCACCTTGCGATATATCACCCGATTTTTTGCCTACTATTCCCAGAACTTGCACTTCAGGACAAACTGTTTTGCAGTCCATACAGGAAGTACATTTATCATTTTCCAAATGGACTTTCAGCAATCTGAATTTTGAAATCAAACTGTAAAACCCGCCAACAGGACATATATGACCACAAAATCCATTTTTCAATACAAATAAATCAAATAAGAATATAAGTATCAAGACCGTAGCTGAAATGCCAAAACCAAATACTATCTCTCTCACTGTAATTCCTATCGGATTAATCACTTCATAAGCCGCAACGCCCAAAACCAACGACAGAATCAATGCCAATCCCAATACATAATATCTCATCGATTTGGGTAATTTCAAATATTTATTCCCTTTCTCCCCATAACCTTTTTTTCGAAGCCACGCAGCACTATCGGTAACAATGTTAATAGGGCAAACCCAACTACAAAAACTTCTCCCTGTAATCAACCCGTAAAAAATCACTATTATCAGTACCCCTATCAATATATCAAGACTAATAATAGTCCCTGTGGCTAAGATTTGAAGCACGGCTAAAGGATCTGCGAGATAAAATGAATCCAACACTTTTGCTGTACTCAGATTTCCTACCAACACTTTCCATCCATAGCGATTTGCTCCCCAAAACAAAACCAATATTGTTATTTGGACAATACGCCGCAATATCAAGTATCTATATTTGCTTAAATTACTCATCATTCAATAATGATCCGGTATCATTCAAATAATCCAATGTAGATTTTTCAACTTGATTCTTATCGATATAAATATTGTTGGAATCAAGTCTGCTTTCATCTTCTTCATCCCAACCTTTTATATAATCATCATTCACTTTACCGAGAGCTTTCTCCCTTGGCAAAACAAATATGGATGCTTTCTCTGTAATACAGGCATGCTCACACATTCCGCAACCCGTGCAAATATCCGCATTCACCTCGGGTTTCATCATTGCATGCTTGCCGGTTCGTTTATTTCTTTCAAAATTCAATACAATCGCCTCATCCAATAAAGGGCATGCTCTATAACAAGCATCACATCTTATACCCCAATAAGCCAAACAATTTTTCCTGTCTATAACAGCTACTCCCATTTCGGCTTTATTAATATCATACTTGTCGTTATTATCATCACTTACCAAATCCTTCAGTAGAGAATCGGTTGGACAAGCCTCAACACAAGGGATGTCCGTACACATATAGCAAGGAATATCTCTTGGTGTAAAAAATGGTGTTCCCGTCAAAGCATCATCACCGGGCTTTGCCAACTTTAAAGTATCATAAGGACATTCTTCAACGCAAATACCACATTTGATGCAAGATTCAACAAATTTCTTTTCATCCACGGCACCGGGAGGGCGAAGCACAAATTCCTCCTCTTTGTTTTCTTCGACATAAGCAGCCCATGGCAATCCACCGAGCATCATCAACCCCCCTTTTTTCACTATACCTTTTAACAGGTCTCCCCTACTAATTTTTGAGCTGTCTTTATTTTCCATACATCTTAATTTATAGCACAGGATTAAGCCTTATAAACCTTTACTGCGCATTTTTTGTAATCTGTCTCCTTAGAAATAGGACAGGTTGCATCGAGGGTCACTTTATTTATCAATACTTTTTCATCAAAAAACGGTATAAAAATCGAACCCTTAGGCATCCTGTTTCTTCCTCTTGTTTCAACATGGGTTTTGACTCTTCCTCTTCTTGATTCCACCCAAATCGTATCTCCTTGTTTCAAACCGTATTTCTCAGCATCTGCCGGGTGCATATATGCCAAAGCCTGCGGTACAGCTCTATACAGTTCCGGAACCCTCATTGTCATTGTTCCCGTATGCCAATGTTCAAGAACACGACCTGTACACAACCACAATGGATATTTCTTGTCCGGCATTTCTACAGGATCCATATACGGTCTGAAAAATATTTTAGCTTTATTCTTTAGTGGTTTTTTGGCCGGATCGGTAACTCCTTTCAAATCTCCTTGTGGAATTGCTTTCAATGCACCACCGTAAAATGCAAAGTCACCATAATTTTGTTTAGCTGCATACGGGTCATACTTTGAATTGAATCTCCACTGAGTTTCTTTACCGTCCACATACGGCCATTTCAATCCGCGCACTTCGTGGTATCTGTCAAAAGGAGCTAAATCATGAGCATGTCCAACTCCGAATTTTCGATAATCTTCCCATAGATATTTTTGAATAAAAAATCCATATCCTTTCCATTCTTCACCCATTGTTCCGGTAATTGTTCGTTTATCTCCTACAGCTTCCGTATTATCAAAATCTTTACCTACAGGATCCGGCCATGCATATTTCTTAGCTTCCTCATTGGCAAATAATACATCGAACAATGTATCGTCGGGCTTGTAACCCATTTCCCTTGCTTTGGGTAGTACATCCGGAAGTCCTCCCTCTAAACCCGGTATATTTTGTGCTCCCCACACATCCCTTAATTTAAATCTTTTTGCTATTTCCACTATATGATACACATCCGGCATACTATCGCCAACCGGTGTAACTTGTTGTCTCCAATGTTGTGTTCTTCTCTCTGCATTTCCATAAGCACCCCACTTCTCATACATCATAGCAGAGGGTAAAATCAAGTCGGATACTTTTGCAGACACTCCCGGATAACTATCCGAGCAAACAATGAAGTTGTCCATTTGTCTTGCAGCCTTAAGCCAATGATTTGTATTGGCTGTTGCCGCCCATGGGTTATTTACTTGTACCCATGCAAATTTTATCTTCCCATCTTCTATGTCACGCATTATTTTGACTATATGAGAACCCACTTTTGGATTGATTGTACCGGGAGGAATTTTCCATATTTTTTCAGCAAAAGCCCTGTGTTTTGGATTTTTCACAACCAAATCAGCAGGCAATCTGTGTGCAAATGTACCTACCTCCCTGGCAGTACCACAAGCTGAGGGTTGACCGGTCAAACTAAATGCACCATTGCCCGGTTGAGCGTGTTTTCCCAATAAAAGGTGAATCATATATATCTGCTCATTCACCCATGTTCCTCTCTGGTGCTGGTTGAATCCCATAGTCCAAAACGAAGTAACTTTCCTTGCTTTGTCTATATAATTACTTGCTAAAACCTCCAATTTAACTTTAAATGTCTCTATATCTTCATCAGGATCTCCCTTTGCAAGATTTGCTACAAAATCCAGAGTATATGGCTCGAGTCCTTTTTTAAATTCTTCAAATGAAATTTGCCAATGTTTTCCTGCTCCTTTTGCATTCTTCATTTCCATCGTATCACCTTCTTTATATCCGAGGTAAGCCAAAGTTTTCCCTTCTGCTTTAGATACTATCTTTGAAGATTGCCCCTTAACGGTTTCTCTTTCTTTATCGGTAAATTTAGGGTGATTTGCAGTTCTCATACCATATCCTGTATTTACAGGTCCGGTAGCAAATACTGTATATTTCTTTACAAAATCCCAATCGATTGCATCTTGCATTTCATATACGATTTTTCTCGCTATATAATTCATAATAGCCAGGTCGGTATGGGGTTTGAACAATATTTCAATATCTGAAATATCAGAAGATCTATTTGAAAATGTTGTGAGGTTTATCAATTTTACTTTATCGGGATTTTCCAATTTTCTATCCGAAATACGCGTCCAAAGTATCGGATGCATTTCAGCCATATTTGCTCCCCAAAGTATAATACTGTCAGCAACCTCGATATCGTCATAATTTCCTGCCGGTTCATCAATACCAAAAGTTTGGATAAACCCGGCAACAGCTGAAGCCATGCAGTGTCTTGCATTGGGGTCTATATTATTGGATCTGAATCCTGCTTTCATCAGTTTGGATGCAGCATAGCCTTCAAAAATGGTATATTGACCTGATCCGAATATTGCGATTCCCGCGGGACCTAATTCCTTAAGGGTTTTTCTCATTTGCTTCTCCAATTCATCGTAAGCACGTTGCCAACTTACAGGCTGAAATTTACCCTGTTTACTGAAATTGCCATCTTCATCTACCCTAAGCAATGGTTTTTTCAATCTATCGGCACCGTACATTATTTTTGCGTTAAAATAACCTTTAAGGCAATTTAACCCTCTGTTTACAGGAGCGGCTACGTCACCCTTAATAGCTACAATCTTATCATTTTTTGTAGCGATCATAATACCGCATCCGGTACCGCAAAAACGACAAGTGGTCTTATCCCATCTCCATCCGGATTTAGCACGCTGTACCGAATCAGCTTTGAGTTTGGTTGGTACAGAAACTCCAATTGCCGCCGCAGCGGAAGCAATCGCTGTCTTTTTTATAAAATCCCTTCTTGAAAAACCCATTTTAATATATTTTATTCTTGATTTTTAAAATTATAAACCCTTTATAAAAAACAGGACATACCGACTATGCCCTGCTAAACTAATGTAATGATTAATGTGTATATCTTTCTCTAAATTTCTTTGACGCTTCTTTTCTTTTTGCTTTTTCCTCAGGACTCATCTTACCCAAATACCATTTGTGCATTTCACTATTCAATACTTCATCCAATACCTTTTGGACATTATTAGCTCCTGTGACATTTCCGGAAGATTTTGCTTTTTTAATCAATTCCTTGATTTCCGGAACCATCTTGGTATAGAAATTTTCAGCCAATTCAAAGTTACCGTGCCATTGGGTATAATCAGGTCCCATCATCGCTGCACCGTGTCTCATCCTTCTACCTTCATGATGCCATAGCAAGAACCAATCCCACTCTATCTTTTCATCAAACGGTGTAGAATTAACCAATTTGTTTTCTTTCAAAGCTTTCATCAATTTCAAGCCGGGTTTACCGTACTTCTCATTGTACATATTGACTGAATTGTCAAATTGAATATAGAAATTTTTCACATAATCTTTGGAGTGACACTGTGAACAAACGTTTTGCATATTACCTCTTCTTTCTTGCCATGTCAAGAAATTATCAGGTAAAGGTTGCCCCAGTTTTTTGTATTTTTTAATCAATGCAGCATCAACTTTCTCTGATACTTTCGGTCTCAATGTCCAAGAGATTCTGGCGCCTATCTCATGAGTTACAGGTTGATCCGGTGTAGCACTCATGTGGCAAGTAGCACAGGTTGGAGCTGCTTTATAATCCTCTCCCACAATCCAAGGTTGAGCATCGAGATTCATTTCTTCCCTATGAGCATAGAAATTGATTCCGTGCTTTGATTCTTTGTATATTTCCAATTGGGGATGATCAGGTCCGATATGACACTTACCGCAGTTTTCCGGTTGTCTTACCTGAGCAACTGAAAAATGGTGTCTGTTGTGACAAGCAGAACAAGAACCTTTGGAGCCATCCATATTTATCCTACCTATACCGGTATTTGGCCAGGTCTTTGGATCAAACCTTGGTATGCCATCATCATTCCTTACTATTTCTCCTGCTTCATCTTTCAAAAATGCCACTCTTGAACCGTGACATTGCCAACACCCTGAAGCAGCACCCGGATTTGAGCCATTATTAAATGCAGCATGCCCCTCTATTACCTCTGCCAATACATTATCCAATGAACCCATTATAGCTCCGGCATCAGCATGGTGGCTTGCTGTAAATTCTTTAGCTTCTTTTTCGTGACATCTTGCACAATCCTTAGGTGTAACCACAGTAGCAATGAAGTCTCCGTGATGCTCGTAACCGTCAACATCATCCTTTTTGGCCTTGTGACATTCGATACAACCTACACCTACTTGTGCGTGCTTACTGTCTTTCCATTGCTCAACAATAATCTTCCCTTCACCTTTCTCGTCATGACAACTCATACAGTGCCTTGTGCTCTCGCTTACAACGGGTTCCGGTTTATAATTTGGTAATTGCTTTTGAGTCTCTTTGTATATTGCAAGTAATAATACAGCTAAAAAAGCAATACTTAAAATTCCTATAAAAAATCTTTTTGTGTTTAGATTTGCCATTTTAATATAATTTTAAATTATCAATGTTTTGTTTTTATTATTAAATTAATGTCCCAATATTTCCCAAAGGAAAAATGCGATCATTATCAGTGTTCCAATTATACCTATCCAAAAGGATAAATCTTTTCCCGGTGCAATTTTTTCAAAAAATCTATCTATAAAAGGCCAGAGATACAAGATAACAATGAAAATCATTGGTCCCATAACTCCCCAAAATAGATTGGTCAATTTTAACCATCTGAATACGGGATAGAAGTACCATTCAGGCTTGATATGAATTGGTGTTACATTTGGATTAGCTCTCTCTCCCATATGTACCGGAAATAATAATGCCAACGCTATAAGCACAAACATTATCAATGCTACCATCACCAATTCTGTTGTAGCATGATCCGGCCAAAATGGAAATGTTTTCTTCTCCGTTTTAGGTTCGTCCTTGAAATGCAAGTCCGAAACTCCCAATGTTCTTATCAGATAAATATGTAAACCGATTAATGCAACCATTGCCAAAGGCAAAATCATAACATGAAATATGTGCATTCTTGTCAATGTATGCTGTCCTAAATCTTCACCTCCCTTTATAAATGTGGCAAGCCATTCTCCGATTACAGGAGTTGCGCCGGCAATCTCGGTTCCCACTTTCATCGCCCAGTAAGACATTTGTTCATATATCAATGAGTATCCGGAAAATCCAAATATCAAAGTAAGGAGAAACAATGTAACTCCAAACATCCAATTCAATTCACGGGGTCTTCTGTAAGTCTGAGTAAAAAATACTCTCATCATATGAAGAATCACCGAAGCAATCATAATATTGGCCGACCATTTATGAATACTTCTAATAAGCCAGCCATATGGAAGCTCATTTGTAATTCTACTTATACTATCATAAGCCCCATCCACATCAGGCTGATAGTAAAATACCAATAATAATCCGGTTATGACCTGTACAACGAACATGTACAAAGGTGTCCCCCCAAGAGCCCACCACCATTTTTTCAAATGGTTTGGTATCGGCTCGGAAGACATTTCGACCAATGCCTCATTGTCAACCGGAAAAGATGTCTTAAACCATTGTGCTAAACCCATATTAAGCTTCTTTATCCTTTAAATAAATATATACATTGTCCCCGATGATTTCTGTATTGTATGTTGCCAAATTCCTTGGCGGCGGTCCCGATACCACTTCTCCATCAGGAGTAAAAACACCTTGGTGGCAGGGACAATAAAACCTGTTTTTATCTTGTTCCCAATGCACTGTACAGCCCAAATGAGTACATGTAGTTGACAAAGCTTTTACCTTTCTGTCCTCTGTTCTTATCAATAGAAACTCCTTTCCCTTCAAATCTGTCATTTCTTTTGATTCTCCGATTTTCAAATCCTCCAATGAAGTAGCAAATATCTTTCTGATTTTGGCTTTACCCCTTTGCGGACTAAGAAAATCAGCGCTCATTTTGGTGATTCCAAGAAAACCCAAAACCAAAGGAACAAATGCAAAAAGCGAACTGAAAAATTCTTTTCTTTTCATATATGATTATTTATTAATTATTTTTTCGCGGTAGTAAAAAATTTCGGCTTGATGACTATCATCATCCAAGCCCAGTTTGAAATCTCATCCTTAACACCTCCTCCTCTCAATGCAACCATTGAGTCCGTTCCAAACATCTGTGAATACCCCACTTTAAAACCAACTCCTTTAGCTAATGGATAACTCAAACTTAAATCAAGCTCTGTACCGAGAGCCGCATCTAAACTATTTGCCATATTATTCGCTGCCATAAAATAGTGCAAATGAGCACCCAATCCCAGCTTATTCTTTTTATATCCCAACTTCAAAAACATATCTCTAAGTCCTACACTTCCACCATGATTGCCAACATAAAAATAATCCATATGTCCATTGAACTTGTGATTAGTACCGTATAATGGAGCAAATGCATTTTGTTCTTTATTTGGATCCTTCATATCATTTCCGCTTTGCTGTTCGAACCCAAGTCCTAGTGAAATAGCTTTGGAAACTTTATAGCCTAAATCCAATCCGATCAAATTTGCATTTATTTTAGCATTGGTCTTCGTCTTGCCCC
>Ga0256832_1000344_pt1 | contig 29112 bp, 36 predicted proteins | sample 134614metaG_FD_190534 | JGI IMG/M metagenome (GOLD analysis project Ga0256832, IMG submission 190534) | Hydrothermal vent microbial communities from Lau Basin, Pacific Ocean - 134-614 | ecosystem: Environmental > Aquatic > Marine > Hydrothermal vents | place: Pacific Ocean: Lau Basin | collected...
GGGGCAATGTCGGACTGAAGCCCGACCTACGGAAAACTGCACTAACTTTCATGAAGGAGCAGTGCCACACCCAAGATCATGGAAAAGTCCCTCTCCCCCCTTGGGGGAGAGGGTTAGGGAGAGGGGGGGCAGAAGTTCCGCGCCCTCTCTCCAACCCTCCCCCGCACGCGGGGGAGGGAGTTACTGGATGTATTTCCTCATTAACCTACGGCCAGGTAGTCCTGCCCCAGGACATAGCCCTGGGAATCGAGCTCCCGGGCAATGTCATCCCGGGCGCCGTGGTTGGCCACATAGATGAGCACGAAAGGATGTCCATGGGCCTCCAGCCAGGCGCTGTCCACCACCGGGATGCCGCGAATCTCGTTGCCGATCTTCTTCGGATCGATATCCACCCAGGCCCGGGGCTGCAAGCCCTGTTTCAACAGGTGATGGCAACGCTTGCGGGTCTTGCGTCCAGCCCCCCAGATCACGAAATCATCTGCCCGGGCCAGAAACCGGGGATCCCGGGCGAGGTAGCTGGCCCGCAGGCGATCAAAGGCTTCCCGGGAGCAGCGGGGGTCGGTGCGGGACACGCGATCCGGGCTTTCCCGCCAGTCCAGCAGCACCTGGGGCAGCTTTTCCATGGGCAGGCCTGAATGAAACAGGCGCAACCACAGGTCATAGTCTTCAGGGAAGGGACCTGAGCGGTAACCGCCAAGTTGTTGAACGCAGCTTTTCCTGAACATGACGCTGGGGTGAGCGAAGGGGGATTCGATATAGATCTGGCGGGCAATGTCGTCCCGGCTGCAACACAGGTTCTGCCAGCGTATGTATTCCAGAAAACCGTTCTGGATCTGCTCTTTCGGAAAAAGACGGACCTGCGTTGCTGACAGGGCCAGATCAGGACATCGCCGGAAATGGGAGATCTGTTGCAAGAGGCGCTGGGGCGACATGACATCATCGGCATCCATGCGGGCCACCAGAGGGTGGCTACAGGCCGCCAGTCCAAGGTTGAGGGCATTGACCAGGCCTTTCTCCGGGTTGTCGATGATGCGTATGCGCTTGTCCCGGAGGGCCTGCTGCCGGAACCAGGGACGGGAGCCGTCCGTGCTCTGGTCGTTTACAGCGATCAGTTCCCAGTGAGGGTGTTCCTGAGCCTGAATGCTGCGCAGGCAGGCCGGCAGGGTATCCAGAGCATTGTGGAAGGGCAGCAGAATACTGACGAATAACGACATGGGATTTTGGTATGAGCAACACGGCTGACAAGGATAAAACAACCCGCCCCCGCTGGCGACGCTGGTTATGGGATGGTTTGCTGATTCTTGTGGTGATCGTCGGGGTGCAATTGTGGCAGACGCGCAACCTGCCTAGCGGCCCTGCGCCTGCTCTTGAGGGCGTTTTGCCAAGTGGCGCAACGGCCTCTCTCAAAGACTATCGCGGCCAGCCTGTGCTGGTGCATTTCTGGGCGACCTGGTGTCCTGTATGCCGCGCAGAACAGGGCAGCATCGAGGCTATCTCAAAGGATCATCAGGTGTTGAGTGTGGCGACCACCTCGGGGGAGGCCCAGGAAGTTTCCCGCTATATCAGGGAAAATCACCTGGATTTCCCCGTGATACTGGACGAAGCAGGAATGCTCGGGGTGGCCTGGGGAATACGCGGGGTTCCCAGCAGTTTCATCATCGATGCCCATGGCCAGATCCGCCATGCGGCAGTGGGCTACACTACGGAACTGGGGTTGCGCTTGCGGCTGTGGCTCGCCAAATTCTGAAGATCAAGCAATCTTAGTGCAGATCCTGCTCGGCAATCCATCACGGCCAGCCTTTGATATCAATCCGTTAGGGCTTTACGTCTGCCCTGGTGCAACTTCCTCTGATGCCGGTTTTTTTACCGTATCCTGTGTGGCCAGCGCAATCTGCCTCTCGTTGATCAGGATCTCCCCTTTCTCGCGCAGTCGTCGCAGTGTGCGATACAAGACCTCATGGCTCAAGCCAAGTTCTGCAGCCCAGGCCTTGCGTGTCTGATTCAGCACGATCCTTCCATTCTCACCTTCGCTTTCGATGTAGTGCAGGATTCGTGCAGCGGCGCTGTTCAGACTGAGGCGTTCATTCTGGGCGCGTAGCCGTCGGATTTCCTGTGCCAGCAGGCGGGACCAGGCATGGTAGAAGGCAGGCTCATCATCCAGTGCGGTTTGAAACAGTACGCGGGGAAATGCCAGCAAGGAGCCATCGTGGGTGCCAACCACATCGCAGTGGTAGCTATGCGCGTCCAGGCTTGCTTCGGCAACAAACCCGGTTTTAACCCGCTGCAGGATACACTCTGCGCCGTTTTGTGCATGTCGCACCAGACAGACCTCGCCTCTCAGGACGAACAGCATGGCTTCGGGGGATTGCTCCCGTTGATACAACAGCTGCCCTTTGTCGAACGACCGTTGATGTGCAGCATCGCGCAGTATTCCTGGCATTTCCCCCAGTATGGTGTGTTCCTTGGCTATTTCTGTCCACTCAATCGACATAACACTGATTCTGCAGCCACTCTGGCATGAGCCTTTTCTTTATAGATGATATGTATGATTCAAATCATAGGGAATTCATAAGGTATGAGTCTACTATGCCATTTCAGAGTCGTGAACGCCCAGTGAAGTGCTTTTACAACGTCCTCCCAAGGGGGACTTCTGGCTTTTTGGCCAGATGCATAGAACAGGAGACGCGAGCAAATCCCATAAATGATTGTTTGGAGATACCGAATATGACCACATTCAAACGAACTTTGTTTTTCTTGACCATTCTGCTTTCTGCGGGGATGGGCTCCACATCATTTGCCGAAGGCGCAAAGCCACAGATGAATTCGATGCAACAGCACGGGATGATGAGTCATGCCAATGATGGGAGAATATCCCTCGGTCTTCCGCCAAAAATGAAAACCCATCAGCTCATGAACATGAGATCACACCTGGAAGCGATACAAACCATCATCGCCTTGATGGAAACAGGGGATTTCGACAAGGCTTCTGAAGTGGCTCATGCAAAACTTGGCCTGACAGAAGACATGAAGAAGATGTGTAGCATGTTCAAAAATGACGACTTCAGGAATCTTGGGTTTCAGTTTCACAAGAGCGCAGATGTTCTAAGTGAAACACTGAAGACCAAAGACATGAGCAAGTCACTGCATGCACTACGAGACACCATGGGGTATTGCGTACAATGTCATGCCACTTTCCGGCAATGAGGCGGTATCGGATTCAGACTCGCTGGCAGAGATGGCCCGCAGCATTGTAGGTCATGCCCAAGACAATACCGGTGATTGATGTCAAGCGGGCAGGCGACGGGGAAAGGACGCTGCACCTGCCAGGATCAGACATGTCTCCAGCGCAGAACAGAGTTTCTCTGCCAAGCATTTTCCGGGCCTTTTTTCTGCTCGGGTTGACCGCTTTTGGCATGGCGATTCTGCAAAAACTCAAAGAATTGGTACGCCAGGATGGCTGGCTGACAGAAGAAGAAATGAATGACGGGCTGGCGATGGTGCAATTGTATCCCGGCCCCATCATGGTGGATTTTACCGCCTACACGGGTTACAAATTGCGCGGTGTTGCCGGCGCATTCATGGCCATACTGGGTTTCGTCATCCCTACCACCATTCTGGTGCTGGTACTCTCGGCGGCTTATTTTCGATACGGCAGCCTGCCCTGGGTACAGTCGTTTATCGTGGGGCTGGAAGCCCTTGTTGTGGGCATCGTGCTCCATGTCACCCTCGATCTTGGGAAACGCGCTATCAAAGGTCCCCTTGAAGCGCTCATCATGTTGGCCGCTTTTGCAGGCCTGGCGTCAAGGATCAACGCCGTCTGGGTTGTCATGCTCGCATTGATGGTGGGAGCGGTTTTCATTCGTCCGCGCCCCGAGCAGGTACCAGGGAAAACGCCATCAGCAGGATCAGAAGCCCGCGGCGGGTGGCCGGGCATCCTGCTGGCGACATTCATCACCCTGATGGTTGCAGGAGGATGCGCTGTGCTCTCCAGCGATATCGGCCGCATGGCCCTTTCCTTTTTCAAGATTGGCAGCGTGGCTTTTGGCAATGGCATGACCATCCTGCCCCTTGTTCAGGCGGATGCCGTGGATACCTTTCACTGGTTGTCACCGCATCAGTTCGTCGACGGTATTGCCATCAGCCAGATTACACCTGGCCCGTTTCTGGTGATTGCCACCTTTATTGGTTACAAGTTGGGCGGGGTAGGGGCTGCGTTGTTGGCAACCTTTGCCATCTTTGCGCCTTCTTTTGTGATGACTTTGGTTTTTACTGAAGTGTATGGACGAATTCAAAACCTGACGTTTGTACGGGGAGCATTGTCCGGTGTGTTGGCAGGATTCGTCGGTATGTTGGCCATGATTGTTGTGCAACTGGGACGCGTCGGCATTGTTGGTGCGGCTTCCCTGACGCTGGCGCTGGCGGCTTTCGTTGCCGTGCGCTGGCTTAAGGTCGATATTCTTTGGGTTTTCGCTGGAGGTCTGGTGATATGGGGGGGATTGCTGGCATTGGGAGGTGTCTGAATATGCCTGGGCTATGGGTAGTGTGCAATTTGGGAAGGCGCAAATTGGCGCCGTGACTGTGAGTCGGGCTTCAGCCCGACCACAGCTGCCACAATGCGAAATGTCGGATCAAAGTCCGATCTACGGACAGGGGTTCTTCCATCGTCAGGGGTGTGACCAGTGGCTCGGTGCCGGTTCATGGAACAGCTGTTCCCTCAGATATCACCAATGATCCGCTCGTCCCTGGGGATACTCAACAGCTTTTCCGCTTCCACCTGGTTTTTGGCGAAAACCAGACGGAACTCCTGCTGATCCCGTTCAGGGTGCTCATCCCGCTCCTGTTTCACCCGCAGTTTGGCTTCGCGGTACTTGGGGTAGGTTTCCAGATAGGTAAGCAGCTTGGCACCGGATTCCGGATGCGTCACAACTTCATAGACAAAATATGGCATATATCAACTCCTGTTTTATCAATAACTTATTGATTATTATTAATCTATTGTGACAAGTTCTGCGATGGGGCCGGGGTTCTTCGCTTCCACCTGGTGATAAAGGGAAGTGAGGGCCGCCTGCAGGGCTTCTTCCATGACCGGGTGATAGAAAGGCATCTGAATCAGCTCGCCCACATGCATCTCCTTTTGAATGCACCAGGCAAGAAGATGGGCCAGGTGTTCTCCCCGGGGGGTGACCATTTCCGCCCCCAGGAGCCTGCCGCTGACTTTGTCGGCATAGACCCGGATGGTGCCGCGGTTCTTGCCCATGATCAGGGCGCGGCCTACAGGAGCAATCTTCATCTCACCGACCTTGAAGCTGTCGGCTTCCAGGTCTGCGTAGCGGGCGCCCACGCTGATGATGTTGGGATCACTGAACACGATGGCCAGGGGCGTCTTGCGCTTGAACACGCGCATGGGCTCGTGGGCGGCGTTGTAGCCGGCAATCTTGCCCTCGTCTCCGGCTTCGTGGAGGATGGGGCGGTCGGCGTTAATGTCTCCGGCGAGGAACAGGGGATGATCGCCGATCTGCATGGTGTTGGGGTTGTAGGCAGGAATGCCCCGCGCATCCAGTTCTATGCCCAGGTTTTCCAGTCCCAGGCGATCCAGGTTGGGGCGGCGTCCCAGGCTGGCAAAAACCTTGTCCACCACCACGCTGTTTTCGCCGGCAGTGACTCTCAGGCGGCCATCGGGCTCCTCGCTGATCTCAGCGCTGTGCCCCAGCCACAGGGGAAATTCCTTGCTGATGACTTCAATGGCGGCCTTGTTCACTTCCGGATCGGTAATGCCGCCAATATTTTCAGCCAGATCGATGCCGGTGACTTCCACACCCAGACGGGCGATGGCCTGGCCCAGTTCCAGGCCAATGACGCCCAGGCCAATGACAGCCATGGAAGATGGCAGATCCTCCAGCTCGAAGAACTCGTCCGTGGTGACGATACGGTCGCCAAAAGCTTTCCAGGCATCGGGTACGATGGGGGTGGAGCCGGTGGCGATCACGAATTTGTCCGCCCGGATACGCTGGCCGTCTTCGAGTTCCACCACGCCGGGTTCGATGAAGCGGGCGTACTGCTGGATGAACACCTCTTCGCTCAGGTGATCCGTGCTGTTGGACAGCACCCGGTCCACGAAGTTGTCGCGCAGGTCCCGGGTGTGTTCCAGGGCTTCGGGAATATCCACCTTCAGGTGTTCGCCGCCTTCGATACCCTCACGCTTGAACAGGCTGCGGCGGTGAAAATCCTCCGCCACCTGGATAATGGCCTTGGAAGGCATGCAGCCCACCCGGGCGCAGGTGGTGCCGGGCTCGCCGCCGTTGATGAGCACGAAATCCTTTTCAGCGCGCTTCACGCGTCCCATGGCGTTCAGGCCGGCGGTGCCGGACCCGATGATGGCTACATCGACTTTTCTTTCTTCCACGATTGTTCCTCAGGCTGAAATTACACAACAGCCACTTATTCTAACGGGTTTGAAAAAGCATCACATACCGGGTTGGCGTGTGGGAATGGTCAGATCCGGGGCAGGGGACATGGCAGGTGCCAGGGAATAGGGCGAAGGGTAAGGGGCCGGTGGCGGCCTGTTGCGCAGATACCATGAGGGATGGGGCGCGGCGGGATAGGCGCGGGAGCCGAACCCATGACGGGGACCCCGGTCATGACTGGCAGCGCCCATGGCGAAGCGAAAACAGAAAAATGCCTGGGCCTGCTGCAGGGGCAGCAACACCAGGCAGGCCAGAAAAAGGATCCTGCGGAATTTGGGCATAGCGCTTTCCGAAAACAGAGAACTTCGCTCAAGTATGGCAGATTGAGAAGATTTTTCAGGATGGGGTTGAATTTTACCTGCGCCGCCCTAAGGTAAGCTTCGATTCTATAACCTAAAACTTATCAGCAACCTCAACTTATCAGGAGTTTTCTGCACATGACCGTAGAAGCACACAAGGAAACCATGGAGTTTCAGGCGGAAGTCAGCCAGGTGCTGAACCTGGTGATCCGCTCCCTGTACAGTAACAAGGAGATTTTCCTGCGCGAGCTGATTTCCAATGCTTCCGATGCAGCAGAGAAGCTGCGTTTCGAGGCCCTGTCCGATGATGCCTTGTTCGAGGATGATCCGAACCTGCACATCAGGGTCTGGACGGACAAGGAGGCCGGCACCCTCACGGTGGCGGACAACGGTATCGGCATGAGCCGTGAGGAAGTCATGGAAACCATTGGCACCATTGCCAGTTCAGGCACCAGGAAATTTCTGGAGAACCTCAGCGGCGATGCCGCCCAGGACAGTCAGCTCATTGGCCAGTTCGGTGTGGGTTTCTATTCTGCCTTCATCGTTGCCGACAAGGTGACCCTGACCACCCGCCGGGCGGGCATGGAGCCGCAACACGGTGTACGCTGGGAGTCCGATGGCGAGGGCAGCTACAGCATTGAAACTGTGGAGAAGGCCCAGCGTGGCACGGAGATCACCCTGCATCTGCGCGAGGATGAGAAAGAGTTCCTGGATGGCTGGCGCCTGCGGCAGATCATCAACAAGTTCTCCGACCATCTGACCATTCCCATCGAGATGCCCAAGGAAACCATGGGTGAAGATGAGGAAGACAAGGATCAGGAGATCGAGTGGGAGCAGGTGAACAAAGGCGTGGCCCTTTGGATGCGCAACAAATCCGAGATCACGGACGAGGAATACAAGGACTTCTACAAGTCCATCTCCCATGATTTCGAAGACCCCCTGGCCTGGGTGCATAACCGGGTGGAAGGCAACAACGAGTACACTTCTTTGCTTTTCATCCCTTCCAAGGCGCCTTTTGATCTGTGGGACCGGGAGCAGAAACACGGCGTCAAGCTCTATGTGCGCCGGGTATTCATCATGGACGAGGCGGACAAGCTTATGCCTCACTATCTGCGTTTCGTGAAAGGCGTAGTGGATTCCGATGACCTGCCCCTGAACGTGTCCCGTGAGCTGCTGCAGCACAACCGCAAGATCGACACCATCCGCAGTGCCAATGTGAAGCGCATTCTGGGCCTGCTGGAAAAAATGGCCAAGAACGAAGCAGACAAGTACAAGGTTTTCTGGGAGCAGTTTGGCAAGGTGCTCAAGGAAGGACCTGCGGAGGATTTCGCCAACAAGGAGCGCATTGCGGGCCTGTTCCGTTTCGCCACCACCAAGTCCGAAGGAGACGGGGAGACCGTTTCCCTGGATGAATACATCGAGCGTATGGCGGAAAAGCAGGAGAAGATCTATTACATCACTGCTGACTCCCTGGCCGCTGCGCGCAACAGCCCGCACCTGGAGATCTTCAAGAAGAAGGATATCGAGGTGCTGCTCATGACCGACCGGGTGGATGAATGGCTCATGTCCCACCTGGATGAGTACAAGGGCAAGTCCTTCCAGTCTGTCACCAAAGGCCAACTGGATCTGGGCGAACTGGAAGACGAGGAAGAAAAGGAGCAGCTGGAAAAAGTCGCCGAAGCGCACAAGCCCCTGCTGGAACGCATCAAGGAAGCTTTGGGCGACAAGATCAAAGAGGTGCGCGTATCCAGCCGCCTGGTGGATTCACCCGCCTGCCTGGTGGTGGACGAGTACGACATGAGCCAGAATCTGGCCCGGGTGCTCAAGCAGCTGGGGCAGGATGCGCCCATGCCTACGCCCATTATGGAGCTGAACCTGGAGCATCCTCTGGTAGAGCGGCTGGAACAGGAGAAGGAGGATCAGCGTTTTGCTGAACTGGCGCGCCTGCTTTATGATCAGAGTCTGCTGGCGGAAGGCGGTCAACTGGAGGATCCGGCTGGATTCGTACACCGGTTGAACCGTTTGATGCTGGATCTGTCTGAATAATCAGCCCTGAACGGGTGAGTTCAGGCAGGTTCTCTGGCGGGAAGCAGCGCACAACCTGCGTTCGCTGCTTCCTGCTAGTATTGGTTACAGGTGTTGCAATTCCGTAGCGCTGCCTCGCATGATTGCTGACCTTCAGCAATGATGGGGGACACTTTGCGGACCCGCATCAGTTGCAAGGAAGGGATGGATATCATGCGAAAAACTCTGAGTAGATTCTGGCCGATGCTGGTCATCTGCCTTATGCCGGGGCTGTTGCTGGCCTCCAGTATCAAACTGGCGGACATGGCGGAAATCACCCGCGATGCCCAATTGGTGTTTGAAGGCCGGGTCATCGGTACCCGGGTGGAGCAGGGCCCGGGAGAACGAACCATTCACACCTGGGTACGTTTCGAGGTGCTGGATGTCATCAAAGGCAGTTACGACCAACCTGTCATCGAACTGTCGTTTCTTGGCGGCACCCGGGGGGATCTGACGGTTCGGGTATCTGACATGCAGATGCCCACGGCAGGTGAACATGGCATTTATTTCGTGGAAGACATCGGGCGCCGTCTGGTCAACCCTCTGGTGGGATGGTCCCAGGGGCATTTCCTGGTGAAATACGACAGGAAGCTGAAACGTCAGACCATCACCACTTTGAGTGGAAAGCCTGTCAGCGACATCGATACCAGTGCACGTCAATCCCGCATGGCGGAACTCAGCCATGGCATCGCCTACGGCGTGATCACCAAAGAGGTTCCGGGAAAGCAACCCCTGGATCCCGAAGGTTTTAAAGCTCTGATCAGGGGGATGGCGGAATGAAGATGAAACACACTGTAGCGGCTCTCCTGCTCGGTCTGGGCGTGAGTTTCCAGGCAGGCGCCTATGTCCTGGATGGTTCCAGTTGGCCGGACGCAAAAGCCACTTTCCACATCGGTATCACAAACCACGGCGCTTCCACCAGCCCCAGTGGCGTTACCTGGAATGCCGCATTCCGTGAATCGGCGGCAAAATGGAATGCCCAGTCGAAATTCAAATTTACCGTGGATGAAACAGATCCTTCCCATCCCTGCGCGGGTGTCGGCAGCTATCCCCAGGACGGTTTCCGCAACGGTGCAAATTTCCATCCCAAGGTGTGCAACCAGGTGGATGGAACGGAAGACGATTACGGCAACAAGACTCTGGCGGTCACGGTCAGTTATGTCTATACCAACAATCCGGAAGAAAAAGTCGAAACAGATATTTTCTTCAATGATGCTGAATCCTGGGACATCTATGACGGTAATGCGCGGGCCAGCTTCGATTTCAAACGGGTCGCCCTGCATGAGTTGGGTCATTCCCTGGGGCTGGGCCACGAAGAGAGCAATCCGGCTATTATGCAGCCCACAATAGGAAACACTTATACTCTGCAGCCTGATGATATTGCCGGCCTGCAAACCCTCTATGGCGCCAGCGGCAGCCCTGGAGATCCCCCGATTCGCATGTCCATCGAAGAACCTTTTAATGGTGATGTGAAGAGCGGCGTCAGTAATTTCCGGGGTTGGGTCATATCCAAGAATCCCCTGGTTTCATTGACCCTGTACCGGGATGGCCAGCTTTTCGATACCCTGGATCACAATGGCAAGCGCCAGGATGTGGCCGATAAGCATCCTGACTACCCGGGGGCCGCCAATTCCGGGTTTGCCTTCGCCACGAACTTTGGCATTCTTTCCGCCGGGCAGCACCAGTACCGGCTGGTTGCCCGGGACAATCAGGGCAACACGCTGGAAAAAACGGTGACTTTCGATGTTGAGCGTTTCGATACGGACTGGGTGGACGACGACAACCTCGTTTCCCTGGACAATGCCAGTACCCAAATTATCGGAAGCCGGGAGATCCGTATTGACGGGCTGATGCATGATGGCAAGGAATATCGGGTGATACTTCACTGGAAGAAAGCAAAGCAAGGCTTTGATGTTAAAGAAATAACTAAAACACAATAGTTGTGCGTCTGATTTGTCCGGCCATAAGCCGGGCAAATCCGGTCATTCGCAGGCTCGAATACTCAGGGCAGGCGCACTGTGGCAAACTCAGGCCACCAAACTCAAACCGAGGGGAAGTTAAGAAAATGAGAATTATATTACTGGGCGGACCAGGTGCCGGAAAGGGCACTCAGGCGAATTTCATCAAAGAAAAGTACAATATCCCCCAGATCTCCACAGGAGACATGTTGCGTGCACACGTGAAGGCCGGCACTGAGCTGGGCAAGGCAGCCAAGAAGATCATGGACGAAGGGGGCCTGGTGTCCGACGACATCATCATGGGTATGGTCAAAGAGCGCATCAAGGAAGACGACTGCAAGAACGGCTATCTGTTCGACGGTTTTCCACGCACCATTCCCCAGGCAGAGGCCATGAAAGATGCCGGCATCGAAATCGATGCCGTGGTTGAGATCGACGTCCCCGACGAGGAGATCATCAAGCGAATGTCCGGCCGCCGGGTGCATCTGCCTTCAGGCCGCACCTATCATGTCATCTTCAATCCCCCCAAGGTCGAGGGCAAAGATGATGTGACTGGAGAAGACCTCATCCAACGTGATGATGACAAAGAAGAAACAGTAAAAGAACGTCTGCGCGTCTATCATGATCAAACTGAACCGCTGATCGATTTCTATTCCAAGGAAGCCGAGGCCGGAAAGCTCAAGTACGTCAAGGTGGACGGTGTGGGCAGCGTGGAAGAGATCCGTGATGCCATTTTCAGCGGACTGGACAATTGAACCGCCTGCATTGAAACTCACTGAAACCGGGGTCTGACCCCGGTTTTTGTTATACTGCGGCATCTGAACCTGAATAATTCAGGCCAAATACATTGAACCAGAGAACGGAGGCCTTGCGTGGCTGTAGTCGAACTGAACAAAGAAAATTTTGAAGATACCATCAACAACAACGCTTTTGTCATCATTGACTTTTGGGCGCCCTGGTGCGGCCCATGCAAAAGCTTTGCACCTACCTATGAAAAGGTTTCCGAAGATTTTGAGGATGTGGTCTTTGCCAAGATCAACACAGAAGACGAGCAGGAAATTGCCGCGCATTTCCAGATTCGTTCTATTCCTACCCTAATGATCTTCCGTGACCAGATCATCATATACAGTGAAGCGGGCGCTCTGCCGGAAGCCTCTTTCCGCCAACTGGTAGAACAGGCCGCCACCCTGGATATGGATGATGTCAGAAAGCAGATCGCTGAAGCCCAGCAGGGAAATGCCGCTGACGCCTGACCGGTTTTACTTCTGTCTAGCAGCAGCGCCGGAAGCGCAAGCTTTCGGCTTTTCTTATGTACAGGATGTACGGTATGCCGCGGGCGCAGGGATGCGCAGGAGCGGCGATGTACAGGATGTACGGGCAGAAAACTGCTCCTGCATTTTCTGCACTTCCGCCATCCCTGGCGGTCGTATGCCGCGGGCGCAGGGCACTGGAATCGTTCCTGACGGTTCCAGCATTTCCTCCATCCATGGAGGTCATGCGCAGGAGCGGCGATGTACAGGATGTACGGGCAGATGTGCTCCTCGGCTCCGGCGTCACTTGACCTTGCCCATCTGTTTCCTGAATTGTCGGGCTGAAGCCCGACCTGCTGCCGTTTCTTCCTTATCTGTTCTGAGCGCATAACCTGTTGTCGTAGGTCGGGTTTCAGCCCGACTTGATGTGCGGCGTGTTAAATTACGCAGTCTATGGACTTTCTATCTTGGAACGTCCGGTCTCAGAAGGAGACATTCGCAACAGGCTCATGCAATATCCCTGGATTTCACAAATCGGAAAGCTGCTCAATCGCTCACCCACTGTGGGCGATCTCCTGGACCTGTGCGAGGAAAACTATGCGCTTCTGCTGCAGCTGGCGCCGGATCTGGACAGATTGGAAGGGAAGAGCGCTTCCTGCCGTCCCGGACATATGGATCTGTACCTTGAGGTTCTGGAACAGACTCCCTATACCACGATGCTGCATATCACCTATTATTTCTCCCACAGGGAAGGGCAGGAGGCGGACCCGGACGCTGTCCTGCGTGTTTACCACGATGCGCATCAGATCGAGGTGATACGGCTCCGGCAACATATCCTGCCCGTTGAATCCATCTACCAGCATCCCAGCCTGTACAACAAATGGAAGATGAATGTCTTTCTGTCCAAATGGCTGGGCTTCTGCGTGCTTCAGGGACACCGGTTCGAGGCTCCCGAACAATTCTTGACTAAAATGCATGGTTAATGCTATTCTTAATTCCCTAGTAATTTACTGTGTTATAATCACTTACAAAAAGAGGTGCTGATTGAGCCTGTTGCAGGCCAGTCATCGAACCTTGAAAACATAGAATCCGTAGGTCGGACTTCAGTCCGACATTGCTCCGTTATGGCAGCTGGTGCCGGGCTGAAGCCCGACCTACAGAAAATTAAAAACGTGTGTGTATTTCCACGTTAACAGATGAAGAGGATCTGAGAACATGAGACTTTCAACCAAAGGCCGCTATGCGGTTACTGCCATGCTGGATCTGGCCCTCAATGGTCAGGACGGCCCCGTCACTCTTGCGGATATTTCCGAGAACCAGGGAATCTCCCTTTCTTATCTGGAGCAGCTGTTTGCCGCGCTGCGTGCAAAAAAACTGGTGCGCGGCGTTCGTGGTCCCGGTGGTGGTTACTTCCTTGGCCGCGAAGCGGACGAGATTTCCATCGCCAATATCATCTGCGCCGTGGATGAATGGGTGGAGTTCACCCGTTGCCAGGGAAAGCAGGACTGCCGTGGCGGTCAGCGTTGCCTGACCCACAGCCTGTGGGATGATCTGAGTCGCCAAATCTATGATTTCCTGGAAGAAATCACGTTGGCTGATCTGGTGGAGCGTGGCCGCAACTCTGATGCCGGCTGCGACAAGCACAAGGCCGATCACCTGGTGGATGAAATGACAGGCAAGGCGGCCTGAGCGATTGTGCGGGCAGGAGACTGCCCCACTGCTGAGAATGCCTGGCCGGGGTATCCCCGGCTTGCCGAAATACCCGTCAGATCAATGGAAAAGACTTTGACCTGAAAGGTGTTTTTCAATATCATACGCCGCTTATGTCGCAGCGTATTCCTGATCGAGTGGATCCCAGGCGGCTTGCCGAGGAGGGGAAAACCCTTTCCGGCAGTCTTCCCGTGGATGCATTGCCGCGTCTTGCGGCTTTGTTGCAGGATACGACACCTGCAGCGCTCTTCACTTTGCGTTTTGGCAAGGATGAGAGTCGCCGTTCCACAGTGGATCTTGGCGTCAAAGCGCAGTTGGTGCTGGAGTGCCAGCGTTGCCTGTCCGATATGACATTGGATGTGGATGCTCACACGCTTCTGGCGCTGGTCAGTGGTCCTACTGAGGCCGAGCAGTTGCCAAAGGACCTGGATCCATTGCTGCTGGGCGAGGAAGAATACCTGGATATTGCGGCATTGATAGAAGACGAGTTGCTACTGGCGATTCCTGCTTCACCCAGACATGCTGATGTGAACTGTTCTATTCATGTTGAGGAAAAGCAGAATCCACCAGCCGAACAGGAACAAGACAACCCTTTCGCCGTCCTTGCCAAACTCAAGGGCAGCGAAAACCACAATTGAGAAATTGCAGGAGATAGTCCCATGGCCGTACAGAAAAGCCGTAAAACCCCATCCAGGCGTGGCATGCGTCGTTCACACGATGCACTCAAGCCTGAAACGCTTTCCATCGATCCCACTTCCGGTGAAACCCACTTGCGCCACCATGTAAGTCCGGATGGTTTCTATCGCGGCCGCAAGGTAGTCAACGACTGAAAATGTACCCAGTCGGTAGGAAACAGACTCCGGTCGTTTGCTGAAAACTTCCGGAGTTTCTTTTGTGAAGCAAGAAATTACCATAGCCCTGGATGCCATGGGTGGTGATCACGGCGTATCCGTCGTAGTTCCGGCCGCCCTCAATTATCTCCGGGAGCATCCTGCCCAATCGCTGATCCTGGTGGGGCGGGAGGAAGCCATACGCGAGCATCTTCCCCACAAGGGACGTCTGCCCGACCGTCTTTCCATCCATTCCGCATCCCAGGAAGTGGAGATGGATGAGCTGCCTTCCCAGGCATTGCGTAAAAAGAAAGACTCTTCCATGCGTGTCGCCTTGAACCTGGTGAAGTCCGGAGAGGCTGATGCCTGCGTGAGCGCGGGCAATACCGGAGCGCTGATGGCCACGGCGCGTTTCGTGCTGAAGATGCTGCCCAATGTGGACCGGCCCGCCATCATAACGGCTTTGCCCGCCGTCAATGGGCGCACCTGGATGCTGGATCTTGGCGCCAACGTGGATTGCACGGCCGAGCACCTGTTCCAGTTTGCCGTCATGGGTTCTGAACTGGTGAGCGTCGTGGACGACGTGGCCAACCCCAAGGTGGGCTTGCTGAACATTGGCCAGGAAGAAATCAAGGGCAATGAACAGGTGAAAGGCGCTCATGAACTGTTGCGGGATGCGGCCTTGAACTACATCGGCTATGTGGAAGGCGATGATATCTATCTCAATCAAGAGGTGGATATCGTGGTTACGGACGGCTTTATCGGCAATGTCGCCCTCAAGACCAGCGAAGGCGTGGCCAAAATGATTCGTGGCAATCTCAAGGAAGGCTTCAGCCGCAATTTTCTGACCAAACTGTCCGCGTTGTTTGCCTTGCCCGTACTCAAGGGCTTGAGCCGGCGTATCGACCCGCGCCGTTACAATGGTGCAAGTCTGCTGGGGCTGCGTGGCGTAGTAGTGAAGAGTCATGGTGGAACCGACGCGCTGGGTTATGCCCATGCCATAGACATAGCAGCCAAGACCGTGCGTGCGGACATTGCCGCACGGATAGAAGAGGGCGTCACCCGTCACCTGGAAACCCTGAGGAAACCGGCATGAGTGTGTATTCAAGAATTACAGGTACGGGCAGCTATCTGCCGGAAAAAGTGCTCAGCAATCAGGATCTGGAAAAGATGGTGGAAACTTCCGACCAGTGGATCCAGGAACGCACCGGCATTCGCAAGCGCCACATTGCAGAAGACGGTCAAACCACCTGTGATCTTGCCGAGCAGGCAGCCCGGCGTGCCCTGGAAGCGGCGGGAAAGACGGCTGAAGACCTGGATTTGATCATCGTTGCCACCACCACGCCGGACAAGATCTTTCCCAGTACCGCCTGCCTGTTGCAGCAGCGTCTGGGCAATCACGGGTGCGCCGCCTTTGATATCCAGGCGGTATGCACCGGCTTCGTGTATGCCATGGGCGTGGCGGACAAGTTCATCAGGACGGGCGCCGCACGCACCGCGCTGGTAGTAGGGGCGGAAACCCTGTCGCGCATTATCGACTGGACAGACCGGGGCACCTGTATCCTGTTTGGGGACGGTTCCGGCGCCATGGTGCTGGAAGCTTCAGACGAACCGGGTATCCTTTCCACGCATTTGCATGCGGATGGCGCCTATGAAGAGCTGTTGCATGTGCCTGGCGGTGTATCCAAGGGGTTCGACGTGGAGGTGGAATCCGGTGGCGATCCCCATTTCATGCAGATGAAGGGCAATGAAGTGTTCAAAATGGCGGTCAACACCCTGGGGCGCATCGTGGACGAGACCCTGGCTGCCAATGAGATGAAAAAAACCGATATCGACTGGCTGGTGCCGCATCAGGCCAATATCCGAATCATCAAGGCCACGGCACGTAAGCTGTCCATGGACATGGACAACGTCGTGGTCACGGTACACGATCATGGCAATACCTCTGCCGCCTCTGTACCCCTGGCCCTGGACACCGCTGTGCGCGACGGGCGCATCAAGCGCGGTGAAACCTTGTTGCTGGAAGCTTTCGGTGGTGGTTTCACCTGGGGCTCCATCCTTCTCAAATACTGATTCCAGATCCCATCATGAGCAAACAGACAGCGATCATTTTTCCCGGACAGGGATCCCAGAGCGTAGGCATGCTGGGAGGGCTGGCGGAACAGTTTTCCTCGATTCGGGAAACCTTCGAAGAAGCGTCCGATGCCCTGGGGCAAGATCTTTGGACCCTGGCCAGTGAAGGGCCGGCGGAAGCCTTGAACCAGACCGAAAACACCCAGCCCGCCATGCTGGCAGCCGGTATTGCCGTGTACCGCCTGTGGCGGAAGCAGGGCGGTCCCGAGGGTGATGTCATGGCCGGGCACAGTCTGGGTGAGTACAGCGCCCTGACCGCTGCGGGCGCTCTGGACTTTGCCGATGCCGTGCAGCTGGTGGCTGCCCGCGGGCGCTTCATGCAACAAGCCGTGCCTGCCGGGCAAGGGGCCATGGCAGCTATTCTCGGTTTGGATGACGCTGCAGTAACCGCCCTGTGCCAGGAGGCTGCCCAGGACGAGGTTGCAGAAGCCGTCAATTTCAATTCGCCGGGTCAGATGGTCATCGCCGGCAACAAAGCGGCGGTGGAACGGGCCATCAGCCTGGCCAAGGATGCCGGCGCCAGGCGCGCCTTGCTGCTGCCTGTGAGCGTACCTTCCCATTGCGCCCTGATGAAGCCCGCTGCCGAGGAACTGGCAGCCATGCTTTCGGGTGTGGACGTGCAAATGCCAGTCATTCCTGTCTTGCACAACGTGGACGTGGCGGCGGCCGACAGTGCTGACGCCATCCGCGACAAGCTGGTAAAACAACTCTACCAACCTGTGCGCTGGGTGGAGACCATCCAGGCCATGAAGGCTCAGGGTGTGGAACAACTCCTGGAACCCGGACCGGGCAAGGTACTCACCGGCCTGGGCAAACGCATCGACAAAACACTTACTTTCCTGCCGGTACTGGATCCGGCATCCCTGGAAAAAGCACTGGAGGCCTGCAATGCCTGACAAGACTATCGCCCTGGTAACCGGCGCCAGCCGGGGAATCGGCCGCGCCATCGCCACCCGCCTGGGCGCCGATGGCATGACGGTCATCGGCACCGCCACTTCTGATGGTGGCGCTGAAGCCATCAGCCGCTATTTCGGGGAAGCGGGCATCCAGGGCCAGGGCATGAAGCTGGATGTCTCCGATGACGATTCCGTCACTGAGGTCATCGGCGCCATTGCCGATCAGTATGGCCCTGTCACCGTGCTGGTGAATAACGCAGGCATTACCCGGGACAACCTGCTCCTGCGCATGAAACCCGAAGAATGGGATGCAGTGATCAACACCAACCTCAGTTCTCTTTACCGGGTATGCAAAGCCTGCATTCGGGGGATGATGAAGGCCAGGGGCGGCCGCATCGTCAATATCGCCTCGGTGGTAGGCAGCAGCGGCAACGCGGGGCAGACAAATTATTCCGCAGCCAAGGCGGGTATGCTGGGCTTCACCAAATCCCTGGCTCAGGAAATCGGCTCCCGGGGCATCACCGTGAATGCAGTGGCGCCGGGTTTCATCGATACGGACATGACCCGGGAACTGCCGGAAGCCCAGCGGAATGCGCTGCTGTCCGCCATTCCCCTGGGACGCCTGGGTTCCGCCGAAGAAATCGCCGCTGCCGTCGCTTTTCTTGCTTCCGAAGATGCCGCCTATGTGACCGGCACCACCCTTCATGTGAACGGCGGCATGTACATGGTATGAATCCGTTTCTACTGAAAATGATGGCAAATCATTGATTATTCTGTAGAATATTTTCTCGATACATTTCCTGGAATTGGCTGCACAAGTGATTTGGCTGGCAGGCGAATTCCGCATACAATACGACGTTAATGCGCGGCGCCTGGATCGCGCTCTACTGGAGGAAAAATACGAAAATGAGCAGCATTGAAGAACGTGTCAAAAAGATTGTCGCTGAACAGCTTGGTGTTAGCGAGGATGAAGTAACGCCTAACGCCTCCTTCATTGACGATTTGGGCGCAGACTCTCTTGACGCAGTTGAACTGGTAATGGCGCTGGAAGAAGAGTTCGAGTGTGAAATTCCCGATGAGGAAGCAGAAAACATCACTACTCTGCAGCAGGCAGTGGATTACATCAACGCCAACGGCTGATCCGCCACCGGCCAGTCAAGCCGCAGATTCCCGCATGGATCGGGCGCTCACTCAGGGTGAGCGCCGCTCCGGGGATCGCGGCTTTTGATTAATGTACACACAGAGGTTTCCTTGATGTCCAAAAGAAGGGTAGTAGTCACTGGGTTGGGCATGGTCTCACCCGTCGGTCTTGATGTTGCCAGCAGCTGGGAGAACATCCTCGCAGGCAACAGCGGTATCAAGCCCATTACGCATCTGGATATAGAGCCGTTCAGCGTCCGTTTCGGCGGCCCCATCTATGACTTCGACATCGAGCAATATATTTCCAGGAAGGAAGCGCGCAAGATGGACAAGTTCATCCACTACGGCATCGCCGCAGCGGATCAGGCCATCAAGGATGCCGGTATCGAAGCCACTGAAGAGAACGCGAATCGCATTGGCGTTGTCGTAGGCTCCGGTATTGGTGGCATCAGCGGTATCGAGCAGGGCTACGCTGCTTACCTGAAAGGTGGCCCGAGAAAGATCTCTCCCTTTTTTGTTCCTGCCAACATCGTCAATATGGTGGCCGGGCATATCTCCATTATCAACGGTTTCAAGGGGCCGAATATCTCCATCGTCTCCGCCTGCAGCACCGGGGCGCACTGTATCGCCGACGGCATGCGCATGATTCAGTACGGCACCAGTGATGTCATCGTTGCCGGTGGCGCGGAAATGGCCACCTCTCCCACCGGACTGGGTGGCTTTGCCGCCGCGCGTGCTTTGTCCACACGCAACGATGATCCCCAGGGCGCCAGCCGACCCTGGGACAAAGACCGCGATGGCTTCGTGCTGTCCGATGGCGCCGGGGTGGTGGTTATCGAAGAGCTGGAGCACGCCAAGGCCCGGGGCGCGAAGATCTATTGCGAACTGGTGGGCGCCGGCATGAACTCGGACGCTTACCACATGACCTCACCATCTCCTGGCGGGGAGGGCGCGGCCGAGTGCATGCGCCTGGCGTTGGAAGATGGCGGCATCAATCCTGAGGAAGTGGCGTACATCAACGCCCACGGCACCTCCACTCCCGCAGGCGATGTAGCAGAAACCATGGCCATGAAACGGGCCTTTGGTGATCACGCTTACAAGCTCTGCGTGAGCTCCACCAAGTCCATGACCGGGCATATGCTCGGTGCCGCAGGTGGCGCGGAAGCGGTGTTCACCATTCTCGCCCTGCGTGACCAGGTGGCGCCCCCCACCATCAATCTGGACAACCCCGATCCCGAGTGTGACCTGGACTATGTGCCTCATACCGCCCGGGAAATGCCCATGGAAGTGGCCTTGTCCAATTCCTTTGGTTTTGGCGGCACCAACGGCACCCTGGCATTCCGTCTGCTTAAAGATTGATCGCATCTCTCGTCAACGGTGTCCCCGGGGACCAGGTTTCCATCCTGGACCGGGGGCTGCAGTTCGGCGACGGCCTTTTCGAAACCCTGGCGGTGATCCGCAACCGGCCCTGTCTGTGGCAGGCCCATGTGGCGCGCCTGGCCAGCGGCTGCGCCCGCCTGGGCATGGCCATGCCGGACCCGGCGCTGCTGGCGCAGGAAAGCCGGGAGCTGATCAGCAGCCATGAGCAGGCCGTACTCAAGATCATCATCACCCGCGGCAGCAGCGCCCGCGGCTATGCCCCTGCTCATGGCCCGGTTACCCGCATCCTCAGCCTGTTTTCCTGGGATGGCCCGGCCAGCGAATCCGTGTGGGTCAATATCGCTTCCCGGCGCCTGGGGCTGAATCCCACCCTGGCCGGCCTCAAGCATCTCAACCGCCTGGAGCAGGTATTGGCCCGGCAGGAGATGCCCGGGGATGTCCAGGAAAGCATTCTCCTCGATATCAAAGACCGGGTGACGGAAGGCATCGCAGCCAATATCATTCTGCAGCAGGGCGAGCGCCTGCTGACACCTGCGCTGAATGAATGTGGTGTTGCTGGCGTGACACGGCAACTGGTTTTGGACACGGCCGCCGGGATGGGCATGACCGTGGAAAAAACCGAGGTGCAACGGGAGGCACTGCTGTCCGCTGACGCACTGTATCTCACCAGCTCCCTCCTGGGCATACGCCCGGTGCAGGGCATACTTCAGGAAGACTGGCGGCCCGCACTGGCGCAGCACCCGGTGATCGAGGCCGCGCAATCCCGGGTTTTTTCGCCATGATCAAGGCAGCGTTCAAAATACTGCTCAAGTCCATCCTGGCCGTGGCTCTCTTGGGAGGAATGCTTGCCGCCCTGATCTGGTATCAGTACCAGGAGTTCCTGGTTCAGCCGCTAAAGCTTCCGGAACAGGGCATGACCCTGACCATTACCCCCGGCATGACCCTGGGAGAGCTTGCCGCCAGGCTGGAAAAAGACGGCCTGACTTCTGATGCGCGCCTGCTGCGCCTATACGGCAAATTGAACCACCGGGCCACCCAGATCAAGGCCGGTGAATATCACCTGTCCAGGGGGCTGACCCCTGTCGCCTTGCTGGATCTGCTCGTAGCCGGCAAAACCGTCAGCCATTCCATCACCCTGGTGGAAGGCTGGACCTTCGAACAGATGATGCAGGCCATTGCTGCCAACGCCCAACTGCAGCATGAACTCAGGGGCCTGTCCGTCAAAGAGATTATGCAGCGCCTGGGACATGCCGGAGAGCATCCCGAAGGCCGCTTCTTTCCGGACACCTATCTCTTTCCCCGGGGATTCAGCGACCTGGATCTGCTGCGCCGGGCCTATGCCGCCATGGAAAAACAACTGGCCGCGGCCTGGAAGGAAAGGGATGAGAAGCTGCCCCTGAAAACCCCTTACGAAATGCTCATCCTGGCTTCCATCGTGGAGAAGGAGACCGGCCGCGCCGGGGAGCGAAAGCGCATTGCCGGAGTGTTCATCCGCCGTCTGCAAAAAGGCATGAAGCTGCAGACCGACCCCACGGTCATCTATGGCATGGGCGCCAGCTATAAGGGCAATATCCGGCGCAAGGATCTGCGCCAGGCCACCCCCTACAACACCTATGTCATCGCCGGCCTGCCACCCACACCCATCTGCATGCCCGGCAGTGAAGCCCTGCTGGCCGTGGCCCATCCGGCGCAGGAAAAGGCCCTGTATTTTGTCGCCAAAGGAGACGGCAGCCACCAGTTTTCTGCTACCCTCAGGCAACACAACAACGCCGTACGCAAGTACCAGCTCAAGAAATAGGGCCGGATCATGAAAGGATCATTCATTACACTCGAAGGCATCGAAGGCGCTGGCAAGAGCACCTGCATGGCGGAAGTACTGACAGTGCTGAAAACCGCTGGCCGGGACGTGCTGGAAACCCGGGAGCCGGGCGGCACCCGCCTGGGTGAAGAACTGCGCCAACTGCTGCTGGGCCACAAGCATACCGGCATGCATGAAGACACAGAACTGCTGCTCATGTTTGCCGCCCGGGCCGAGCATTTGCAGCAGCGCATCCTGCCAGCCCTGCATGCTGGCCGCTGGGTGTTGTGCGACCGCTTCACGGACGCCAGCTACGCCTATCAGGGCGGTGGCCGGGGCATGGACATGAAGCGCATACAGCAACTGGAAAACTGGGTGCAGGGTGATGTGCGCCCCGATCTCACCCTGCTCATGGATCTGCCCGTGGAGCTGGGTCTGGAGCGGGCCGGTAAACGCTCCTCACCGGATCGTTTTGAAAGTGAAGCCCTGGCGTTTTTCCAGCGCGTGCGCAAGGCCTACCTGGAGATCGCCCGGCGGGAGCCGCAGCGGGTACAGGTGATCGACGCCTCCCAGTCGTTGGAGAACGTGCAGGCGCAGGTGCGGGAAGTGATCCAGCGGTTTCTGGAGCAGCAGGCATGATGGAGCTGTTGCCCTGGCATCAGTCCCTCTGGCAACAGCTGCAGCAAAGCCGCCGCCAGGGCCGCCTCCCTCACGCCTTGCTGCTCTCTGGCGCAGAAGGGCTGGGCAAGCTGGCATTCGCTCAATCTCTGGCCCGAAGCGTCCTTTGTGAGCAGCCGGACAGCCAGGGCCATGCCTGCGGCCACTGCCGCCAGTGCCTGCTGCTGGATGCAGGCAGCCATCCTGATCTGCGCCTGATCACACCGGAAGAAGGCAGCAGCACCATTCGTATCGATACCATACGTGAACTGGTGGGAAGCAACACCCTGCGGGTAGGTGAAGATGCCCACCGGGTTTTCATCATCGAGCCGGCCCATGCCATGGGGCAGGCAGCGGCCAATGCGCTGCTCAAGACCCTTGAAGAACCCATTCCCGGCACCCTGATGCTACTGGTGAGCGCTGCCGCGGAAAAGTTGCCGGTGACCATACGCAGCCGTTGCCAACTACTGCGCTTCTCGCCTCCTGCGGCAGACGCCGCCATTGGCTGGCTGGAGCAGCAGGGCATCTCATCCACCGATGCCGGGCTGGCACTGCCCCTGGCCGGGGGAGCGCCACTGAAAGCCAGGGAACTGGTATCCATCGGCGCCCTCCAGGAAAGGCAGGCGCTGATGGAAGACTTTGTGTCCGTAGCCCGGGGCCAGGCTCAGGCACCCGGGGTTGCCGAAGCCTGGCTGAAACACAAAGCGCTGGAGCCGTTGCTGCTGATCATGGCTGGCTGGCTCATGGAACTGGTTCGCAACAAGCTGGCGGGTAGGGAAGAGAAGGGCGCCTCACCCTTGCAAAGCCTGCGTGATTGGGTAGACTTAAAAGAGCTTTACATGCTCCTCGACCGCCTGAATGAAGTCAGGCGCATGAGCGCGAACAATCTGAACGCACAACTGGCCCTGGAAAGCATTCTGCTGCAATGGGGCCATATCACCAAGGGGGTGAACTGACCATGGCCATGCCTGGATTTCAGCAGGGGATCATCAACCTGTCCATCAAGGACAAGGACACGCTGTATCGCGCCTACATGCCTTTCGTGGACAATGGCGGCCTGTTCATTCCCACCATCAAGAAATACGAACTGGGCGATGACGTGTTCATTTTGCTGAACCTCATGGATGACTCAGAGCGGGTGCCCGTAGCGGGTAAGATCATCTGGATCACCCCTGTGGGTGCCATGGGCAATCGCACCGCCGGTGTGGGCGTGCAGTTCGGCCCCCATGATGAAGGTGTCACGCGCAAAAAAATCGAGCTGCATCTGGCCGGCATGTTGGAGCTGGATACGCCTACGGACACCATGTAAGGGAAGCGCTGCACTTGTATTCTGCCTCCCTGTTGACCCGGTGGCCAAATATGTTGCCTTCAGCCACCCCGTATCGGCGCCTTCTGAACCACCACCGACTTCATCCCGCCTTGGTCAGAGGTTCCTGAGCATGCTGGTCGATTCTCACTGCCACCTGGACCGGGTGGACCTGTCGTCCTATGACGGCGATTTTTCACGTTTCGTGGATGAGACCCGTGCTGCCGGCGTCCATCACATGCTGTGTGTGAGCATCGATCTCGAAAGCTATCCCGCCATGCGCGCCCTGGTGGATCCTTTTGCGGACATCTCGGTTTCCGTGGGCGTTCATCCCAACGACAAGGATCGCCATGAGCCATCTCTGGAGGAACTGATACAGCTGGCGGCAGATCCCAGGGTAGTCGCCATCGGTGAGACCGGTCTGGATTTCTTTCGCAGTGAAGGGGATCTCGAATGGCAGAGAAACCGTTTTCGTACCCACATCCAGGCAGCCAGGAAAGCGGAAAAGCCCCTGATCATTCACACCCGCGAAGCCCGGGAAGAGACGTTGCGCATCATGCACGAAGAGAATGCCCAGGCCGCTGGCGGCGTGCTGCACTGTTTTACCGAAAACTGGGCCATGGCTGAAGCCGCCCTGGAAATGGGCTTCTACATTTCTTTTTCCGGCATCATCACCTTCAAGAATGCCCAGGAACTGCGCGACGTGGCCGCCCGGGTGCCTCTGGACCGCATTCTGGTGGAAACGGATTCGCCTTATCTGGCGCCTGTTCCCCATCGCGGCAAGTCCAATCAGCCCAAATGGGTCAAAGCGGTTGCCGAGCAGGTCGCCCGGTTACGCGGTATGGATGTGCAGGAACTGGCTGCCATCACTACCAGCAATTTTCAGTGCCTGTTCAGTACCGCCCGGTTGCAAACGGACTGATCAGGATTTTTCCTGCCATTCCTTTTCGATAGTATCCAGGCTTTCCCGAACTGCCATCAGGATGTAATCGATGCTTTTCTTTTCATCGACCTCAGGGATATCCCAATCGGAAATACTGAGGTAGTGATCCACCAGCTTGCGCACATCCTCATCGATTTCCTTGCGGTAGCGGGCGATTTCAAATTTCTGTACATCGGTCATGGGATTGATCTCCGGTTCATGTTTTGCATCAGTGATGCTGTTCAAATGGGGGCGGGCGGCACCAAATCAAGCGGCATCCAGCCGGCATTCAAAAAGGCTGTGGCAGACCCCCAGGTTGTCCTGCAGCTGGTGAAGTTTCAGCCCGGCCGTCTCGATCATCTCAAGAAGCTCCCTGGCGCTGTACATCTTGGAATTGCCACTGGCCATGCAGGTGAAATAGGGCGAGGTATTGATTAGGGAATAGGCTGCCGCCTCATGTTCCTGGCGATCCCAGCAGGTTTCCAGGATAAAGAGCCTGGACTGTGGCCCCATGGCTTCCTTGATTCGTTCGAGAATGCTGATGATCTGGGGGCGTCCAAAGCAGGACAGAAACTGGCTGAGCCAGTACACGTCGCCCTCCGGAGGAATAGCTGCCTGTGAATCGAGCAGATCCACCGCCAGCCCCTCGACCCGTCCGGTCAGCCCCGCCGCCGCGGCATTGTCCAGGGCTATCTGCAACTGATCCGGCAGATCCAGCATGGTGATGTGGAGATCCGGGTTGGCTTTTGCGGCCAGGATAGAGAACTTACCCACATTGGCGCCAATATCCAGAAGATGCCCCACCGGACGATCAAAGATCATGGGCAGCGCCAGCGGGTAGGTGCCATCGGAATAATAGTGATCGAAAGCATACCAGGCGTCTTTCACTTTTTGCGGCAGATGGGGCAGGGCCTGATACAGGGTTTCCCACTGCTCGCCGAAGACTTTCAGCCCCACGGGTTTTTCCGTTTGCAGGGACTGGTCGAGATCGTACAGGCCCTTGTAGCAAACGTAGTGGTTGTAATCCATGTTGATGCGGGTCATGGCGTCGTTTTGCAGGAACCAGCCGATCTTGCTCAGGCAAAAGTTTTCTTCATCCGGTTGTTCCACCACGCCGCAGGAAAGGCCGCTTTCCAGCAAGGTATTCACCGCGTAGGTACTGAGGCCTGTCTGTTCTGCAATCGCTTCGGCATCCATGCCCCCGCGGCCCGCCTTTTCCAGGGCCGCCAGCACGCCCAGGTCACGCAGGCTGCGCACCGCCTGGAAGATGATGGGGGCATAGGCGATCTTGTGGGCCTCGTACTGGGCTTCCAGGGCAGACAGTTGCTTGTTTTTGAACAAAGGCTTCATGGGCTTGCAAGTGAAGGGTTTCTGCGTTGGCAATGGCGGATATTGTCCCACATATTTTTCATGCAGGTGGGCGCACGGGTTAGAATACCGCATCGGTATCGACAGGAAGAATTTCATGGAATCTTTTGCGGTGGTCATCCCGGCCTATAACGAGGCCGCCACCATCAGGGCGCTGGTTGAACGGACGCTGGAACAGCAATTGCCCGTTATCGTGGTCGATGACGGTTCTGAAGACCAGACCGCCGCACAACTGCAGGATCTGCCGCTCACCCTGCTGCAGAACACGCAAAATGCCGGCAAGGCGTCTGCCCTGAGGAAAGGATTCGAAGCCGCCCTGCAACAGGGCGTGGACGGCATCATCACCCTGGATGGCGATGGCCAGCACCGCCCGGAAGACATTCCCCGCTTCATCGAAGCCAGCCGGGAGCATCCGGGAAAGATCATCATCGGTTCCCGCCTTCATGACCGGGAGCAGATTCCTCCGCGGCGTTATTATGCCAATCGTTTTGCCAACTTCTGGATCGCCTGGGCCTCAGGCATGCCCTTGCTGGATTCACAGTCCGGTTTCCGCCTGTATCCGGCTTCGCTGCTGTCAGACATGGAGCTGGATACCAGCCCGGAACGGGGCTTTGTGTTCGAAAGCGAAGTCATTATCGAGGCCGGGTGGCGCGGGGTAGGGGTGCACAATATTCCCATTCCGGCGCTCTATGATGAAGCCATGCGCCCCAGCCATTTCCGTTCCGTCCTGGACATTCTGCGGATCACCCGAATGGTGGCGGGACGCCTGCTATCCCGTGGCATGCATCTGCCAGGACTCTACAATGCGCTATTCCGGCAACCTTCATGACAAAAAGTGGGGGCGGGGCTGGGATGTCGATGCCCTTTTTACGCTTTTCCTCTCATTGCTGGCAGGCGTTGCCACACTGGGGCTTTCTCATCTCTGGGTCTTTCTGCGTATCCTGAACACCGCCCGGCGCGCCTCTGCCGCGCCACAGAACATTCCCGCCCTGGCCATTCTGGGCAACCGGCTCACCTCCGGAAACATTCCTTCGGGTGACTATCTGCAACGTCTGGATCGCGCCCTTCTGTTGTGGCGGGAATCTGGACCTTTCGATGTTTTGGTGATTGGCGACGCGGTCTCCGGCGGGATCTCCGAAGCCGAAGCAGGGCAGTTGTATCTTGAACAGCAAGGCATGGAGGGAACATGCATCTACAGGGAATCAGCCTCCCTGAATACCCTGGAAAACTTTCGCCATGCACGCAATTGGTTCACTGGTTTTCCCTCCGTCGTGGTGATCAGCAACCGTTACCACCTGGCTCGGGTGCTGGACTTGGCACGGGGCCTGGGACTGAAGGTGCAGCCCTGTGCGGCAGAGGCTGAATGTCACTTTTGGCGGAACGTTCATCGCTGGCCTCTGGAGACGCTTTTTCTGCACTGGTACTGGAGTGGACGCTGGTTTGCCCAACTGACAGGCAACCGGCGCATGCTGGAAAAAATCTCCGTGGTCGGCGACAATCAGCAATCGAGATAATCTTGATCAAACCCAAAGGGAGAAATGGAATATGAGGAAGTCACTGATTCTTGGCGCTCTGGCCTTGGCCATCAACCTGATGCTGCTGTCATCGGCACATGCCCGTTCAACTGAACTGCGCGATCCGGACCGCACCGAGTTTGGATGCACTTTGTCCATGGACAAGGCAACCAAAGCTATTAAATCAGGCATGCGTGTACGGGGCTGGACAAGCAAAAAGTCCAAAAAGCCCGGACAACTGGTGGCGCGTGTCATCGTGCGCGGCAAACACACCCTGTGGGTGACCATCAACTATGACCGCAAATCCTTCGACATCGACTACAAGGACAGCGACAACCTCAACTATCGGGTAGCCGATGATGGCACCAAATATCTGCATCCCAATGCCATTTCATGGATGGAAAACCTGAAAGGCGATATCCGCAACGCCGCTTTCGATATGTGCCCTTGAGGCGCCGTTGATAACACTCTCTGAAGCCTTGCGCGCCTGAACTGGCCGCAAGGCTTTTTTATACTGCCTCAGACAAACAGGTTCACATCCGCCTTCAACGCCCGGGGCAGAAAACTGGCGGCGCCCACCCATTCCTCGATTTCCGGGATGAACTCATCCTTGCCATAGTCGAACAGATCCACCGTCATCTGACAGGCAATCAGTTTGACGTCGGCCTCTACGCACAGTTCACGCAGTTCATCGATGCGGGCGATGCCTTTCTTGTCCATGGTCTTGCGCATCATGTTTGTGGCCATACTCTGGAAGCCCGGCACCAGGGACATGATAGACGTCGGCACGGGCAGTTCCTTGCCCTGCATCCAGGCGGGTCCTTCGGGAAGTTTCATGGGCATGGCCGGATTGCCCAAAGGTGTAACCTTGAGATCCATATCCTTTTTCAGCAGGGACAGGCCATAGAAAGTGAAAAAGATCGAAACATCCCAACCCAGAGCCGCCGCAGTGGAAGCCAGGATGAAAGGAGGGTAGGCCATGTCCAGGGTGCCCTTGGTGGCGATGATGGTCATGGAGGGGGTCTGCGACGCCTCCCACTCGGACATTTTTTCCTCGAACCGCTGGTCAAACCAGGTATTGAGATCTTCGGTGGATGGGTTGATTTGCGCGGTGTTCATATTCATGTTGGTCTCCATTTACGGCTATGGCCGTTCATTTTTCATAGATGTGGTTTGTAGGTTGGGGTTCAGCCTGACAACTGCTGAAATGACGGGTAATGTCGGACTGAAGTCCGACCTACGGCGTGGAAGCAGGTGCAGGGCGCACAAAGATGACCGGTCGGTCTAGTGTCCATGCAAAAAAAGCCGGCTCAGTTTTCCATAGGCAGCTCCACCCTCAGGGTCTTGATGGCAGGCCCCAGCGTGCGTATCACTTCAGGATCATTGCGGGTTTTGGCTAACAGAATGATGCCCTCAAGAAACG
>Ga0256832_1000345_pt1 | contig 29093 bp, 26 predicted proteins | sample 134614metaG_FD_190534 | JGI IMG/M metagenome (GOLD analysis project Ga0256832, IMG submission 190534) | Hydrothermal vent microbial communities from Lau Basin, Pacific Ocean - 134-614 | ecosystem: Environmental > Aquatic > Marine > Hydrothermal vents | place: Pacific Ocean: Lau Basin | collected...
AACAAGACCGGCGAGTGGCGCAACTACACGGTGGATGTTGCGGAGGCCGGTACGTACATGCTGCAGATGGAAGTCGCCACGCCCAGGTCGGGTCGCCGCGTGCGCGTGGAGTTCGACGGAGTGGACGTCACCGGAAGCGTCGAGCTCCCCAACACGGGGAGTTGGAGGGCGTGGACCACGGTCTCCGTGCCCGTCGTGCTGAAGGCTGGAACGCAGGTCATGACGTTCCGGGTGGAGCGTGGCGGCTTCAACATCGCCCACTTCGATCTCCGGAAGTCCGGGGGTTCGTAGGCAGCTAGATTCGGGCTTCGCTGCCACGCAGGGAACTCATCGGGTCGCCTTGTAGTACTTCAAGCCCCGTGGAGATCGACCCGCCCCTTGCGCTGCGGCGCAGGGGCGGGTCTGTGTATCCGGCTTTGTAGCTGGCGGGTCGCCTACATCGGATTGGTATCGTTCCGATAGGCCGGGACTGCGTCTCAGACAGTGACGGGGCGGAAAAGCGGTGGTCTGCAAGGAGCGCTGTCTGCGGCCATGCGGTTCCTGGTGGATCTCGCAGGCGCCGGTGAGACTCGCTCGGTTCGTCCTTGAGCCGGTTCACCGCTGCGCGTACCCTTACAGACCGTTGCGGTGGTTTCACTGCATCCGCCCACCAGCTTCCAGGGGTCGCCAATGGTCAAGACCATCACCGCCGTCTATGCCAGCAGCGGCGCAGTCCGCAACGTACTCGATGACCTGATCAGTGAAGGGATTCCCAACGAGAAGTTCTATGCAGACTTCGAGACCAAGACCGTCAAGGTGATCATCCCCTCGGAGATCGAACCGGAAATCCGCGAAATCCTCCAGCGTCACGACCCGGTGGAAGTCCGTTGAGCACGGCCTCGCGCGGTCGCATGGCCTGCCGAGGGGCGGTGCTGGCCACGGCGCCTCGGATCTGAGGGAGCTCGCAAACCTCTTACCAGTCCAGGGCTTGTGTCCCGGAACCCTGTTCCGCTGATGCCGAATCCGGGGTGTTGGGCGCACCGCGGGGATGGTGAGCGAAGGCTCGCAGGTTTTCGGATCGCGCGAGGCCGCGAAACCTTCGGCCTGATGTGGGGGCTCCGTCCCGGCCGATCCGGCCGCCTTTCGCGCGCTGTCTCTGGCATGGGTCCCGTGTGCCCGATGTGCGTGGCAGCGCGTCGCCCTTTGCGAACATCTGGTTCCCCAAGGGGCGTTTCGATCGGAAGGGTTGCGGTTGCCGGGCCGTGCGGACATGCGTCGAGGTTCTCGGCTATGATCCCGTTGCATGCATGGGTGCATCCGGAGTGAGCGAGCATGAATGAGCGGGAGCGGCGGCATACCCTCCGTGACCTGCGGGCCATGAAGCGTGAGGGACGGCCCATCGTGTGCCTGACGGCCTACGACGCAAGTTTTGCGCGGATCCTGGACGTGGCAGGTGTGGATCTCGTGCTGGTGGGTGACTCGCTGGGCATGGTGGTCCAGGGGCACGACACCACGGTACCGGTGCGGCTGGAAGACATGATCTATCACACGCGCTGCGTGGCTCGGGGCGTGACCCGGGCCCTGCTCTGTGCCGACCTGCCGTTCGCCACCTATGGGACCCCGGATCAGGCCTTGGAGAGCGCCGCACGGCTCATGCGCGAGGGCGGGGCGCAGATGGTGAAGCTGGAGGCGAGCCTCAATCAGGCGGAGATCGTCCGCCACCTCAGCGACCAGGGGGTTCCGGTCTGTGCCCACTTGGGTTTGCGGCCCCAGTCGGTACACAAGCTGGGGGGCTATCGCCGTCAGGGCTCGGACGAGGCCAGTGCGGCACAGATGATCGAGGATGCAGGGAGCTTGGTGCGCCATGGAGCTGACCTGCTTCTCGTGGAGTGCGTGCCTGGGCGGCTGGCGGCCGAGATCCGTGCCAATGTGGACGTCCCGGTGATCGGTATCGGGGCGGGCCCCGACTGTGACGGGCAGATTTTGGTTCTGTATGACGTGCTGGGGGTCAGTGCCGGCGGGCTGCCACCGTTCGCGCGCAGTTTCCTGCCCGGCACCGAGTCCATTCAAGAGGCCGTATCCGCCTACGTCCAGGCCGTGCGCCAGGGGCGTTTCCCCCCTAAGGATTGAGCCGTGCAACAGGTTCACGACGTTCCCGCCCTGCGGGCGGTGCGCAACTTCTGGCGCTTCGGCAGGGAATCGGTGGCCCTGGTGCCCACCATGGGCAACCTGCACGAGGGTCATCTGACACTGGTGCGAGAGGCGAGGGCGCGGGCCGATCGCGTGGTGGTGAGCATCTTCGTCAATCCGCTCCAGTTCGACCGGGAGGACGACCTGCGTGCCTATCCGCGCACCCTGGAGCAGGATGCCCAGCGACTCCAAGCCGAAGGCGTGGACGTGCTGTTTGCGCCCGACGAATCGGTGATCTACCCACACGGTGCCCGGAACAGCACCTTCGTGGAGGTTCCGGAACTGGGTACGAGCCTGGAGGGTGCGAGCCGGCCGGGGCACTTCCGTGGGGTGGCCACTGTGGTGGCCAAGCTCTTCAATCTGGTCCAGCCGGACCTGGCCTTTTTCGGCGAGAAGGACTTCCAGCAGCTCTTGGTGGTCCGTCGTCTGGTCCAGGATCTGGACTTTCCAGTGGAGATCGTGAGCGTCGCCACCAAGCGGGAGGCCGATGGCCTGGCCATGAGCTCCCGCAACGGGTATCTCACCCCGGAAGAGCGCCTGCGCGCGCCGGCGCTCTATCGGGCTCTTCTGGAGGTGGCCGGAGCCCTCAAGGCCGGAGCGGACGACTATGCAGCGCTCGAGGCCCGCGCCCTGCGCCGGCTTGCTCAGGGTGGGCTGCGTGCCGACTATGTCACCGTACGCCGTCGTGGCGATCTGGGTGTTCCGGGTGCGGACGATCGTGAGCTGGTGGTCCTGGGAGCTGCCTGGCTGGGGAAGGCGCGGCTGATCGATAACGTGCCCGTAGATCGGCCCGCATCACGTGGGTGACACGCCCGGTGGTGCTCGCACGGCCAATTGATCGCAGCGTGGCCCATGGCGGATAATGGAAAATCCGATGTCCCATGCTCGCGGTCGTGATATGGTTCTCACCCTGCTCAAGGCCAAGCTGCACCAGGCGCGCGTCACCCACGCCGAGCTCGAATACGAGGGCTCCTGTGCCATCGACGCAGCCTTGTTGGACGCCGCCGGCATCCTGCCCTACGAGCAGATCCAGATCTACAATCTGGCCAACGGGGAACGCTTCACCACCTATGCTATCCAGGCCCAACGGGGCAGCGGCGTCATCTCGGTCAACGGGGCTGCGGCCCACAAGGCAAAGCCTGGAGATCGGGTGATCATCTGTGCTTATGCGCAGCTCGATGCCGTCGAGGCACGTCGGTTCCGGCCGCGCCTGGTGTACCTGGACTCCGAGAACCGGATCGTCCGGACTGCCCACACCACACCCGTGCAGGCCGCCTGACCAGCGGCCGTTTCAGCCCGTGTTGCGCATGCCCGCGGCGATGGCGTTGATGGAGCGCAGCAGGGGACGCAGGTAACGGCTCTCACCGCTGTCGGGGTCCCGCTCCCGGCGGTGGCGTTCCAGGAGCACCACCTGGATGTGGTTCAGTGGATCCAAATATGGGTTGCGTCGCTGCAGTGAGAACTGCAGGACGGGGTTTTCCTCGATCAGTTCCGCGATGTCGCACACTCGGAGCACCTGCTCCATGGTGCGCTGAAACTCTCTGGCCACCTTCGCGTAGATCACTTGCGCCTGCTGCTGATCGTGGGCGAGGCGTGCATACAGGCGGGCGATGCCCATGTCGGCCTTGAACAGCGCCATCTGGGTGTTGTCCAGCAGCGCGCGGAAGAAGGGCCAGGCCTCGTACATGCGCCTGAGCCGTTCGAAACCGCTCTCCTCCTCCTGCTGATAACGCTCCAGGGCATGGCCGATGCCATACCAGGCCGGCAGGGTGTGACGGGACTGGGCCCAGCCGAAGACCCAGGGGATGGCGCGAATCGAGGCCTTGGATCGGTCGGTCTTCTTGCGGTGCGAGGGGCGCGAGCCGATGTTCATCTGGGCGATCTCCTGGACCGGAGTCGCTTCATAGAAATAGTCCAGCAGGCCCGGGGTTCGTTCCGTGAGGTCACGATAGTGCGCCTCACCCCAGCGTGCCAGGCGGTCCATGAGGTTACGGAACTCTGCCGGCTCGGACTGGGGCACCTCTTTCACCGTGTGGCAGCTTGCCTTGAGCAGGCCGCTGGCGCCCATGGTGAGTTCGTAGACGGCGGTCTCGTAGTTGCCGTATTTGTAGGTGAGCACCTCACCCTGCTCGGTGATCTTGATCTGTCCGTTCACCGTGCCCGGGGGCTGTGCGAGGATGGAGTCGTGGGTGGGGCCGCCGCCGCGACCCACCGTGCCCCCCCGCCCGTGGAACAGACGGCATTGGACCCCGTAACGGGCAGTGAGCTCGATGACCTTCTGCTGGGCCTTGTAGAGATTCCAGGCCGAGGCGAGGATTCCACCGTCCTTGGCCGAGTCCGAGTAGCCCAGCATCACCTCCTGCAGATTGCCCGAGGCGGCGAGGGCGCCGGAGTAGACCGGATGGCGTAGCAGGGTGCCCAGCACGTCTTCGATGCGCTCCAGGTCCTCGATGGTCTCGAACAGCGGCGAAATGCGGATGTCGCAGCGCCAACGTCCCTGGGCATCGCGCTCCACCAGTTCCGCCAGCCGTGCCAGGAACAGGACCTCCATCACGTGGCTCGCCGCGTGCGTCATGGAGATCACGTAGTTGCCGAAGCATTCGGGGCTGATTTCCTGGCGCATCTCGTGCATGAGATAGAACACGTCCAGCACGTCGCGCGCCTCGGGAGACAAGTCGGCCTCGGAGAAGTCCGGTGCGGTGGCGCCGGCGATGAGCTGACCGAGCAGCTTGGTGCGAGCCGCCTCGTCCAACCTGGTGTATTCCGCCTCGATTCCCGCCGAGGCCAGGACCTGCGCCACCGCCTCGGTGTGTCGTGCCGACTCCTGGCGTAGGTCGAGTTGGGCGAGGAAGAAGCCGAACGTCTCGGCCAGGCGGATCAGGTCCTTGAGCCGGCCGGTGGTCAGGTTGCCGTCTCCATGGGCCTTGAGCGCCTCGCGCAGCCGGTAGAGGTCGTGGAGGAAATCCTGCTCCGAGGCGTAGGCGTGTCCCAGGCGCAGGGTCTCGAAGCCCTGCAGGCGCTGTTCCACGTGTTCGATGTTCTGCGCCAGACGGAAGGCCATGATGGCCAGCTTGCGCCGATAGGGCTCGTGCTGGAAACGATCGGGGTCGTCGCGGAAGGCTGCCCGGGCGATGAGTTTCTCCTGGGGCAGAAAGAGTTCGCTGAGGGCCGGTGTATCGGCGATGGTGTCGGACTGGGTGAGGATCTTCATCAGGTCCTGGGTGCGACGCAGGTATTCCGCCAGGATCTCGCGATGTTGCAGACGCAGGGCGGTGCGTGTGACCTGAGGCGTCACGAAGGGGTTGCCGTCCCGATCGCCCCCGATCCACGAGCCGAACCGCAGGAAGCTGGGCACCCGAATGGCGCGGTTGCCACCCTCGTCCGCATAGTTGCGCAGGATGGCCCGCTCCATGTTGCGATAGACCTCTGGGACCGCGGGAAAGATGGCATTGCGAAAGTAGTACAGGCCATTCTTGACCTCGGCCTCCACAGTGAGCCGTCGGTGGCGGATCTCCTCGGTCTCCCAGAGGATCTGAATGTTGGCCTCCAGGCGGGCCTCGATCTCCCGCTTCTGGTAACGGCTGAGCTGGGTGTTGTCCAGCTCCTGGCCGATGAGAAAGATGCGCCGCAGGCATTCCATCACGGTACGGCGCCGGGCCTCGGTGGGATGTGCGGTGAACACGGGGATGTAACGAGCGCGATCGAGCAGGCGCTGCAGGGCGGCGATGTCCACTCCCTCCTCATGAAACATGCGCAGCGTGTCGTCGAACGATCCCCTCCACAGCGGTTTGCCCGTGCTCACCTGCACGCGCCGCTGGCGGTGCTGGAAGGCCTCTTCGGCCACGTTGACCAGGGCGAAATAGATGGAGAAGGCGCGAATGACCTGTTCGAGCGTTTCCAGGTCCAGGCGCTCGATGAGCCGCATGAGGCGTTCGCGTTTGGCGGGGTCCTCCTGCTGGCGCAGCTTGATGAACCCGCGCCGCAACGTCTCCACATGGGCGAACAGGCGCTCGCTGCCGTGTGAGCGCAGCACGTTGCCCAGTAGGGTGCCGAATAGTTTGACGCGGGCGCGCAGCCGCTTGTCCATGGACGGTTGGTAAGCCGGTGCGGGGCCTCTGTTCATGCGCTGTACGCGTTACCGGTCCGGTGGGCAAAAGTCACCCATTATACAGCGCGCCGGACGAGGCACCGCCGGCGGCGCCATGGCGCGCCAAGGCCCACTGCACATGCTCGCGCACCAGCGGGGAAGGGTGCATCCGGTGCTGGTGCAGGCTCCCGACCACCTCCGGTGAGGTGGGCGCGTTGCCCAGGGCCACGGCGATGTTGCGCAGCCAGCGCTGGTGACCGATGCGCCGGATGGGGGAGCCGGCCGTGCGTTCCAGGAATTGCGCTTCGTCCCAGGCGAACAGCTCCGTGAGCTTGGCTGCGTCCAGGGCATGGCGTGGTGCGAAGTCGAGCTCTCCCGTGGGGCGGGCGAAACGGTTCCAGGGACAGACGAGCTGGCAGTCGTCGCAGCCATAGATGCGGTTGCCGATGAGGGGGCGCAATGCCTCGGGGATCGGTCCAGGGTGCTCGATGGTGAGATAGGAAATGCACAGCCGCGCATCCAGCCGGTAGGGTGCCACGATGGCTCCGGTGGGGCAGATGTCGATACAGGCCGTGCAGCGTCCGCAGTGCGATGCGGTGTTCGGCGGGTCCTCCGGCAGCTCCAGTCCCACGTACAGTTCCCCCAGGAAGAACCAGGATCCCCCCTGCGGGCTGATGACATTGGTGTGCTTGCCCATCCAGCCCAGGCCGGCCAGCTCGGCGATGGGCTTCTCCAGCACCGGGGCGCTGTCCACGAAGGCGCGATAGGGAAAGGGGCCGGTCACTGCCTCGATGCGCCGGGCCAAGGCTTGCAGGCGCTTGCGCATCAACTTGTGATAGTCCCGCCCCAGCGCGTAGCGGGAGACGTAGCCGAGGGTCGCATCACGCAAGACCGACCACGGGTCGGCGGCCTGTTCCGGCCAATAGTCCATGCGCACCGAGAGGATGCGCAGCGTGCCCGGATGGAGCCGTTCAGGGTGCAGGCGCAGATCCACGTTGCGGGCCATGTACCCCATCTCGCCGTGCATGCCCGCCTCCAGCCACGCACGGTAGGGCTCGGCCCAGGCCGCCAGCTCTGGCCGGGCGATGCGCAGCTGCTGAAAGCCGAGCTCGCGGGCCCAGTGCTTGATCCGGCGCGCCAGGATCCGCATCTCGTCGGGGCGCAGGCCGTGAGCGCTACAGTTCTGCATGCGGAGAGCTTACATCGCCCTGTCTCGGCAGTGGGGCATCCCTCGTCTTCCGGGCGGCCCGGGCCGGAGCGCAGTAGAGGCCAGCGCGTGCAAGGGCGAATCGCTTCCGGCCGGCGGTGTGCTTGCTCCGGCTCGCACGCGCTTGCAGTATGGTGGCCGATTTCCGAGTCCTGGGAGGAGGTGACCGTGATGGGCGAGCACGATCTGCCGGAGAACCTGTATCGGGCGGCCGAGGTGCGGGAACTGGACCGCACGGCGATCGAGGCTCTGGACATCCCGGGCTACGTGCTCATGCGGCGTGCCGGTCGCGCCGTGTTCGAGTGGGCTCGTGAGCGGTGGCCGCGGGCCGGGCGTTGGCTGGTGGTGGCCGGTCCGGGCAACAACGGGGGTGACGGTTATGTGGTGGCACGCCTGGCGCACCAGGCGGGTCTGGACGTGCGCGTCGTGCAGGCGGGCGACCCCCAGCGTCTGCGGGGTGATGCGGCCCGTGCCCGGTCGGACTATCTCGTGCTGGGCGGTCGTGAGACGGCTTGGGATGGGCAGCGCCTGCCCGAGGTCGATCTGCTCGTGGATGCCCTTCTGGGCACGGGGCTCGAACGTCCCCTCTCCGGGAGCTTCCTGGCGCTGGTACGCGCGATCAACACGCATCCGGCACCTGTGTTGGCCGTGGACATCCCTTCCGGGCTGCATGCCGACACGGGTGCCGTGCTCGGCGACGCCGTGCGGGCGAAGGGGACGCTCAGTTTCATCGGACTCAAACAAGGTCTGTTCACCGGCCAGGCGCCGGACTATACGGGGCCCGTGCGCTTCGACGACCTGGGTGTCCCGCCAGAGACCTATGATGCTGTGGCTCCGGGGGCGCGACTCCTGCGTTGGCGGCGCTGCAGAGGTCTGGCCCCCCGCCCCCGCACGGCCCACAAGGGCCACTTCGGCCATGTCTTGGTGGTGGGCGGCGATCTCGGCCTGGCCGGAGCGGCCCGCCTGGCCTCCGAGGCGGCCCTGCGTACCGGGGCCGGGCTCGTGAGCCTGGCCACCCGCGAGGCCCATGCGCCGGCGATTGCGGCGGCGCGGCCCGAGGTGATGGCTCGGGGTGTGGAACGCCCCGAAGGCCTGGACGCCCTGCTGGAACGTGCCACGGTGCTGGCCGTGGGCCCCGGCTTCGGCCGCGGTCCATGGGGGCGCGCCCTGTTTCGGCGCCTGCTGGAGGTGGACCTCCCCATGGTGCTCGACGCCGATGGGCTCAATCTGCTGGCCGAGGCACCCCGTGGCCGGTCCGACTGGGTGCTCACGCCGCATCCCGGCGAGGCGGCCCGGCTCCTGGACACCACCAGTGAGGTCGTGCAGCAGGACCGCTTCGCCGCGGCCGAAGAGCTGGCGCAGCGCTATGGAGGCGTGGTGGTCCTCAAGGGGCCCGGCACCGTGGTCGCGGGCGACGGGACCATTCCCGTGGTCTGTGCCGGTGGCAACCCTGGTATGGCGAGCGGTGGCATGGGGGACGTACTCACCGGGCTCGTCGCCGGGCTCCTCGCTCAAGGCATGACGCCCAGGGCGGCGGCGGAGCTTGCGGTGTGCCTCCACGCGGAGGCCGGTGATCGGGCGGCTGCGCGGGGCGGTGAGCGCGGACTGCTGGCCTCCGACCTGCTGGCACGGGTGCGCCGCCTGGTCAACGCCCATGCCTGAGGCACGCCGCGTCGCTTGCGGTCTCGCCGACGAACAGGCGACCGCCGCTTTGGGCGCCCGGCTGGCACGGGGCTGCCCCCCGGGCACCGTGATCTACTTGCGCGGTGATCTGGGGGCCGGCAAGACCACCCTGGCCAGGGGTTTTATCCGGCAGTTGGGTCACACCGGCGCAGTGCGCAGCCCCACGTTCACCCTGCTGGAGCCCTACGAGGAGCTCCGCCCACCGGTCCTGCATCTGGATCTGTATCGCCTGGCCGAGCCCGAGGAGCTGGAGTTCCTGGGTCTGCGAGACTACCTCTCCGGTCCGTCGGTGTTGTTGGTCGAGTGGCCCGAGCGCGGCAAAGGGTACCTGCCGAGTTGCGATCTGGAGGTGGAGCTCAGCGGTTCGGGCCACGGCCGCAGGGCGAAGCTGGCCGCGCGCACGCCCCGCGGCGTGCGTTGTCTGGCGGCCCTGGAGGCGCCGGCGTAAACCGCGCGGTTGCGGCCCGCGGACATGGTCCCGGCCTCTTGCACCTCCCAAGTCCTCGGATCCGTTCGCACTTCGAGACAGACGGGCAAAAACGCTGCCTATCTTGCGAAAAAATGGAATATTGTTCCTTGCATTCTTCTCCCGCTCGTCCAAACTATGGATGAGGGGAAGCACGCATTGCCACGGCGGTCGGCGCGGCGTCCGTGCGGGCCGGGGTGGGGCTTGGATGGGCTGCAGACAGGGATGGAGCCATACGCGGCCGAGGGAGGGTGATATGGGGACGATCAAACAGGCACCGACACGCCGACGGTTTCTGGGCCATTGTCTGGGGGTCTCCGGACTGCTCATGGGGGGAGGCTGGGTCAGCGCTTCGCAGGCCGGCCGCACCGCCTTGCTGCGTCGGGTGCGCACCTACCAGAAAGACGGGCACGTACGGGTGGTGCTCGATCTGGACGTTCCGACCAGCCATACCTTGTTCGCCCTTCACGACCCCGAGCGGGTGGTCGTGGACCTGAAGAACACGCGCGCCGCGGAACGATTGACCACCGCGGGTCTGACCGGCGGGATGCTGCGCAGGCTGCGCTGGGCGCGCAAGGCCGATGGCACACTGCGCGTGGTCTTCGATCTCAGCGAGCGGGTGCGTTCCAAGAGCTTCCCGCTGGCGGCCGACGCCAAACACGGCCCGCGGGTCGTGGTGGATCTCGAGCGGCACACGCAGCCCGCCGCACAGCCGGTCAAGCAGGTGACGCCGCGCCGCGGGCGTGACGTGATCATCGCCATCGACGCCGGTCATGGCGGCAAGGACCCGGGCGCCGTGGGACCCCGCGGGACCCGGGAGAAGGACGTCGTCCTGGCCATCGCTAGACGGTTGGAGGCGCTCGTGCGCAAGACGCCGGGGATGCGGCCGGTGATGATCCGCCGCGGGGACCAATACGTGCCGCTGCGCGAGCGTATCAACCGTGCCCGACGTCACAAGGCCGACCTGTTCATATCGATCCACGCCGATGCCGCCCGCGACCGCAAGGCGCGCGGCTCCTCCGTCTACGTCCTCTCCCAGCGGGGCGCCACCAGCGAGCACGCGCGCTGGCTCGCCCGCCGGGAGAACGACGCAGACCTCATCGGCGGTCTGAGCCTGGGGGATGTGGACCCCACCGTCGCCCCGGTGTTGCTGGACCTTTCGCTGACGGCCAAGATCGAGGAAAGCTTTGAACTCGGAGAAGCGGTCCTCGACCGGCTCAAGCGCACCGGGCGTGTGCACAGCCGACGTGTGGAGCAGGCGGGTTTCGTGGTGCTCAAGGCGCCCGATATTCCGGCGATCCTGGTAGAGACGGCCTTCATCTCCAACCCCCAGGAGGAGCATCGGCTGCGGACCCGCGCCTTTCAGCACAAGGTGGCGGAGGCCATCCTCGGGGGAGTCAAGGCCTATCTCAAGAGCAATCCGCCCCAGGGTACGCTCATGATGGCAGCTGGTTCCGGCGAGCACGTCATCCGTCGCGGCGAGACCCTCACCCAGATCGCGAACCGTTATGGGACGGACGTGCGTACGCTGCGCGAGCTCAACGCTCTGGAGGGCGACGTCATCCGTCCCGGACAGGTGTTGCGGGTGCCCCGCGGTTCCTGATCGCCGGACCATCGTCTCTTCTCAAGCATCCCGTCGCCTGCCCGCCGGCCGGTGTGAGGTGCGTGTCACGGGAAAGCCCGCCGCATCCAGCTTCGGGTAGGGCTGGCCCTGGCGGCGCGCCGCGGCGGCCACCCGTGGCCAGGCGAGCTCGAAGAGCAGCCGCTCGCGCTCCGGTGCCGACAATCGCGGCCGGGCGTACAGCCCAGCTACCAACCGCTGGCGCTGGGCCTCGAAGAGCACCAGCGCCGTGGCCACCGATACGTTCAGCGATTCCACCATGCCCAACAGGGGAATGTGCAGCCGCACCTCGGCGGCGGCGAGCAGTTCCTCCGACAGTCCTTCCAGTTCGGCCCCCACGGCGATCACCGTGGGCCCCGTGTAGTCCACCTGACGGAAGTCGGTGGCGTCGGGGTCCACGTGGGCCGCGAGGATACGAAACCCCTGCCCGCGCAGATGTTCCAGCGCCTGGGTGGCGTTGGCGTGACGGCGCAAGGCAACCCAGCGGCCGACACCTCCGGCGGCCTTCTGGGTGAGTCTCAGGCCACCACGGCCGATGGCGTGGATCACGCCGATGCCCACTGCATCACAACTGCGGGCGATGGCTGCCAGATTGTGCGGCTTGTGCACGCCGTCCATGAGCACCGTGAGGTCCGGCTGGCGGCGGTCCACCACCTCACGGATGCGCCGGAAGCGCTCGGGCGTCATGGGGCCAGCGGGCGGGGCGGGACCGCCGCGGTATACTCTCCGCCCATGTGTGTAGAGACCCAGTCGGGGAGACCCACCATGGATCCGATCGAACCGCGTCTGCAAGCCGTAGAGAAACAGCTGGCCGATCTCGAGGCCCGGCTGGCGGAGCTGGAGCACGTCTCCGCCACCGGGGGGGAGGCCGCCGCCAACGAGGCCCGGGAGGCCCTGCCCGAGATTCGGGAGCGGCTCCGCACCACTCGGGCCAAGTTGGACCGGCTCCGCAGCGAGCAGGCCCAGGCCTGGGAGCGGGAGGATCTCCTCGCAGGGATCGAGGCCATCCTCGATGAGGTGGGCCGCCGCATCACCCGGATCCTAGGGCTTTGACCCCGGCAGGAGGCCAGTGCCGCGCGGCGCCAGCACGCGGGCAAGACGTGCGATCCGCTGGGTCAGGGGCGTGCGTCCGGTGCAGAAATGCACGTGCAGCAGGTCTGCCCCTTCGCAGGCCGCCAGGAGGTAGTCGTCGCTGGTCTGCAGTGCGTCCACGAGTTTGAGCTCCACCGCATCGGTGGCGAACCAGTGCTCGCCGGTGGCCACCCGCGCCATGTCCAACGCGGGGCGATGGGTGGCCACGAAGTGCTTGAACAGCGCGTGGGTGCGTTCCACCTGCTCCCGGAAGTGCTTCCGGTCCTCCTCGGTGTTCTCACCGAACCAGGTGAGTGTTCGCTTGAGCTCCCCGGCCTTGACCAGCTCCACGTCGACCCCGTGCCGGTCGAGCAGCCGGTGGAAGTTGGGCACCTGCCCCAGCACCCCGATGGACCCCACGATGGCGAACGGAGCGGCGATGATTCGATCGGCTACGCAGGCCATCATGTAGCCGCCACTGGCGGCCACCTTGTCCACGGCGACGGTCAGCGTAACGCCGCGTTGGCGGAGCCGGTCCAGCTGCGAGGCCGCCAGCCCGTGTTCGTGCACCAGGCCCCCGGCGTTCTCCAGCCGCAGCAGCACTTCGTCGCCCTGTTCGGCCAGGGTCAGTATCGCGCTGACCTCTTCGCGCAGGCCGGCCACCGCGGTGGCCCGGATGTCGCCCTTGAAGTCCAGCACGAAGACGCGCCTGCGTCGGGTCGTCTCCCTGCGGCGTTGCTTGTCGCGCCTGCGCTGTTGGCGCAGCTCGCGGCGCAGCTGGCGTGGGGGCAGAGCGGCCCGCTGCAGCTGGAGGCGCAGATCGCGATAGTGGTCGTTGAGCCTGCACACCACCAGCCGCCCCCGTGACGGACGCAGGCGTTGGGCAGCGGCACTGCCCACCAGCAGGATCAGCACCACCACACCGGTGAGGGTGAGCACCTCGGCGAGGAACAGGAGGTATTGCTGCGCCAGCTCGTTCATGGACCACCCACCTGGGCAAGGGTGGCCTATGATATCGCTTCAGCGTGCGCTGCCCAGATGGACGCGCTGAACGGTGAACGTGACGGGCTCGGTGACGGCGAGTTCGTTGCCCGCCGAGTCGAGGATCTTGGCCTGGGCCGTGTGCGTGCCCCGGTCGATGTTCTTCATGGCGAAGATCATCGCGGCCCCACGGGCCATCTCCTGACCATCGAACAGCAGCACCACCGTATGGCCGGTGCGCAGGGGCTGGTCGGCGTGCAGGGTGATGGTGAAGTCGCCGTTGTTGGCACGTATGGAGGTGTCGTCCTCGGGGGCCACGATCCGAAAGCCGGGATACGGCGGGATGGGTTTGCTGGGCTGACCCGGGCTTTCCGAGGCGCTTTGTGGCAGGGGGGCACCTCCGATGGCATTGACGGGCGGCAGCTCCACCGGCTCTGCGGCCTGCCCGACCGGGGGCTGGCTCGTGAACACCACGTTGCCCTCTTCGTCCACGTAGCGATAGATCTGAGCGGCCGGGAGCGGCGCAGCGAGCGCCAGCAGCAGACATGCGGAGAGCCAGCGAAACATGGGCGGAGCATAGGCCGGGTCCGGTGGGAACTCAAGCCACCCGGGGTGAGCCGTCGAAAACCGGAGACGAGCGGCCGTCCTATGGGCGCGGGTTGGTCCGCGGGGCGTGCATGGTTGGCGCTGACCGCCAGGGTCGCTACACTGGCGGGTTTGGTAGGCGAGATCTGGCCGATGCCCGCAAGGACACTATACGACAAGCTCTGGGAGGCGCACGTGGTGCGCGAGGAGCCCGATGGTACAGCGCTGTTGTACATCGATCGCCACCTCGTGCACGAAGTGACTTCCCCCCAGGCCTTCGAGGGGCTCCGTCTGGCAGGGCGGCGGGTGTGGCGTCCTGCCACGGTCCTGGCGGTGCCCGATCACAACGTGCCGACCACCGACCGTTCGCAGGGCATTCAGGATCCCGTGTCACGGGTGCAGGTGGAGACCCTGGAGCGCAACGTGCGGGAGTTTGGTCTGCCCGCTTTCGGCATGGACGATCCGCGCCAGGGGATCGTACACGTCATCGGGCCGGAGCAGGGGGCGACCCTGCCGGGCATGACGGTCGTCTGTGGGGACTCGCACACCTCCACGCACGGGGCCCTGGGGGCGCTGGCCTTCGGCATCGGCACCTCCGAGGTGGAACACGTGCTGGCCACCCAGTGTCTGGCCCAGAAGAAGTCACGCGCCATGCTGGTGCGCGTGGACGGGGAGGCGCCGCCCTGGGTCACGGCCAAGGACATCGCGCTGGCGATCATCGGCGAGATCGGTACCGCCGGGGGGACCGGTCATGCCATGGAGTTCGGCGGGGCGGCCATCCGCGCCCTCTCGGTGGAAGGGCGCATGACGCTGTGCAACATGAGTATCGAGGCCGGCGCCCGGGCCGGCATGGTGGCGGTGGACGACAAGACCTTGGCGTACGTGCGCGGGCGTCCGTTTGCCCCCAAGGGGGCGCTCTGGGAGCGGGCCGAGGCCGCCTGGGCGGACCTGCACTCGGACGCGGGCGCGTCGTTCGACCGCACCGTGGTCCTCGATGCAGGGCGGTTGCTGCCACAGGTCACCTGGGGTACGTCGCCGGAGATGGTGGCACCCGTCACCGGGCGGGTGCCGGATCCGGATGCCGAGGCGGATCGGGTCCGGGCGCTGGGCATGCGGCGTGCCCTGGAGTACATGGGGCTGGAGCCGGGCACGCCCATCACGGCAATCCCGCTCGACAAGGTCTTCATCGGGTCCTGCACCAATTCCCGCATCGAGGACTTGCGGGCCGCGGCCGAGGTGGTGCGCGGACGGCGCGTGGCGGGGAACGTCAAGCTCGCCATGGTGGTCCCCGGCTCCGGCTTGGTGAAGCGGCAGGCCGAGGCCGAAGGTCTGGACCGGGTCTTCCGCGAGGCCGGTTTCGAGTGGCGCGAGCCCGGCTGCTCCATGTGTCTGGCCATGAATGCCGACCGGCTGGAGCCCGGGGAACGCTGCGCCTCGACCTCCAACCGCAACTTCGAGGGGCGCCAGGGCCAGGGCGGCCGCACGCATCTGGTGAGTCCGGCCATGGCGGCGGCCGCGGCCGTGGCGGGCCACTTCGTGGACCCGCGGGAACTGGTGGGGAGCTGAAGAGGAAGACCATGGAACCGTTCACCCGACACACCGGTCTGGTCGTACCCCTCGACCGACCCAACGTCGACACCGACGCCATCATCCCCAAGCAGTACCTGAAGTCGGTTCGGCGCACCGGATTCGGCCCCAATCTGTTCGACGACTGGCGCTACCTGGATCCCGGCGAACCCGGCATGGACCACAGTCGGCGGCGCGTGAATCCCGATTTCGTGCTCAACGATCCCCGATACCGTGGCGCCACCATCCTGCTCGCCCGGGACAACTTCGGCTGCGGTTCGTCGCGCGAGCACGCCGTCTGGGCGCTCATGGACTACGGGATCCGCGTGGTCATCGCGCCGAGCTTCGCCGACATCTTCTACAGCAACAGCTTCAAGAATGGACTGTTGCCCGTGGTGTTGCCGGCGGACACCGTGGACCGGTTGTTCCGCGAGGTCGGGGCCCGGCCGGGGTATGCCCTGACGGTGGATCTGGAGCGCCAGGAGGTGGTGACACCGGACGGGGAGCGGTTTGCGTTCCAGGTGGACGGGTTCCGGCGCCACCGATTGCTGCACGGGCTCGACGATATCGCGCTCACGTTGCAGCATGCCGATGAGATTCGGGCCTACGAGCGCCGCCGCGCTGAAGAGGCGCCCTGGCTGTTCCAGGACTTGCAGGCGGTCCGGGGCGAGGGCCGGTGAGCGCGCGTGTCCTGCTGCTCCCTGGCGACGGCATCGGCCCGGAAGTCGTCGCCGAGGCGCGCAAGCTGCTGGAGGCGCTGCGCCGGGACCACGGCCTGGAGGTGGTGCTCGAAGAGGGGCTGATCGGGGGGGCCGCGGTAGACGCCGAAGGCGTGCCTCTGCCGGGGCGTACCCTGGAGCAGGCCCGGGCGGCCGACGCGGTATTGTTGGGTGCCGTGGGCGGGCCCCGCTACGAGGAGCTGCCCCGCGAGTTGCGGCCGGAGCGGGGGCTGCTGGGGATTCGTGCGGCCCTGGGCCTGTTCGCCAATCTGCGGCCCGCGATCCTCTATCCGCAGCTGGCGGGGGCGTCGACCCTGCGCCCCGAGGTGGTCGCGGGACTGGACATCCTCATCGTGCGCGAGCTGACCGGGGGCATCTACTTCGGCCAGCCGCGGGGCATCCATAGGCTGGAGAACGGGGAACGCGAGGGGTACAACACCCTGCGTTACCGGGAGTCGGAGATCGAGCGGATCGCCCGGGTGGCCTTCGAGGCGGCCCGCCGGCGTCGGCACCGGCTGTGCTCGGTGGACAAGGCCAACGTCCTGGAGGTCTCGGAGCTGTGGCGTGAGGTGGTCTCCCGCGTGCATGCCGAGTACCCGGACGTGGTGCTGAGCCACATGTACGTGGACAACGCCGCCATGCAGCTGGTGCGTGCGCCCAAGCAGTTCGACGTGCTGGTCACCACGAATCTGTTCGGGGACATCCTCTCCGACGAGGCCGCCATGCTCACCGGCTCCATCGGGATGTTGCCCTCGGCCTCGTTGGACGAACGGGGCAAGGGGCTCTACGAGCCGATCCATGGCTCCGCCCCGGATCTGGCGGGCCAGGGCAGGGCCAATCCCTTGGCCACCATCCTGTCCGTGGCCATGCTGCTACGCTACAGTCTGGATCAGGAGCCACTGGCGGCACGGGTCGAGGCGGCCGTGGGCCGTGTGCTGGACCAGGGGCTGCGCACAGCGGACATCGCCGCTGCAGGCCAGCCGCCGTGTACGACTCGGGAGATGGGTGATGCCGTGGTGGCCGCGCTGGCTTGAGGATCACGAGACATGAGCAGACGATTCGATGTGGCCGTGGTAGGGGCAACGGGGGCCGTGGGCGAGACCATGCTGGCGATCCTGGCAGAGCGCCGGTTCCCGGTGGGTGAGGTCCATGCGCTGGCCAGCGAGCGCTCCGTGGGCAAGCGCGTGGCCTTCGGAGACCGGGAACTCACCGTGGAGGACACCGCCACCTTCGACTTCTCCAAGGTGCAGATCGGGCTGTTCTCCGCCGGTGCTTCCGTCTCCAAGATCTATGCACCCCAGGCGGCTGCGGCCGGTTGTGTGGTGGTGGACAACACCTCCCAGTTCCGCTACGAGGACGACGTGCCCCTGGTGGTTCCGGAGGTCAACCCCGAGGCCATCGCGGGCTACACCGCCCGGGGCATCATCGCCAATCCCAACTGCTCCACCATCCAGATGGTGGTGGCGCTCAAGCCGATCCACGACGCCGTGGGCATCACCCGGATCAACGTGGCCACCTACCAGGCCGTCTCGGGCACCGGCAAGGAGGCCATCGAGGAGCTGGCCCGGCAGACCGCCGACCTGCTCAACGGGCGGCCTACCGAGTGCCGCGTCTACCCCAAACAGATCGCCTTCAACTGTCTGCCGCACATCGATGTCTTCCTGGACAACGGCTACACCAAGGAAGAGATGAAAATGGTGTGGGAGACGCGCAAGATCATGGGCGACGAGACCATCCAGGTGAATCCGACGGCAGTGCGGGTGCCCGTGTTCTATGGTCACTCCGAAGCGGTGCACATCGAGACCCGCGAGAAGATCAGTGCCGAGGAGGCCCGTCGGCTGCTCAGGGCGGCCCCCGGGGTGAGCGTGCTGGACGAACGTCGCGACGGCGGCTATCCCACCGCGGTGACCGAGGGTGCAGGCCGGGATCCCGTGTTCGTCGGGCGAATACGCGAGGATATCTCAATCCCCCATGGACTTGACCTATGGGTTGTGAGTGACAATGTGCGGAAGGGAGCGGCACTGAACAGCGTACAGATCGCCGAGATCCTGATCCGTGACTACCTGTGAGGCCGGCCGCGGCCAGGCAAGGGAGAGTGAGGCGGCGGAACGGCGCCCATGATCGAGAGGATATCCACGTGAAAAGAGTCAGCCGGGGGATCGCGCCCCTGTTCCTCCTGCTTCCGAGCGCCTCCTGGGCGCTCGGCCTAGGCGAGATTCGCGTCGAGACCGCCCTCAACGAGCCGCTGGTGGCCGAGATCCCCGTGTTGTCGGCCAGCAAGAAGGACCTGCGGGACATGAAGGTGCGTCTGGCCCCGGCGGCGGCCTTCAAGAAACTCGGGCTGGACCGCAGCTACGTGCTCACCCAGTTGCGCTTCACGCCCACCACGGTTCACGGCCGCCCGGTCATCCGGATCACCTCAAAGAAACCCGTTCGCGAGCCGTTTCTCGACTTTCTCATCGAAGTGGACTGGCCCAAGGGACGGCTGGTCCGGGAATACACCGTGCTGCTCGACCCACCTGCACTCCTGGCCAAAAAGGCGCCGCCGGCGGTCTCTCCCGCCAGGACGGCGGGCGGCACCTACGGCTTCGAGCAGCCTCAAGCCCCTGCGGCCAGCTATGGTGGGCCCCGTGAGGTCCGCGGGCAGTGGCCGGAGGCCGTACGGGTCCGCCCGGGCGACAGTCTCTACAAGATTGCCAAACGGCTCGATCCCGGCGCGAGTGGCGTCGGGCTTCATCAACTGATGGTGGCACTGTACAGGGCCAACCCCCAGGCCTTCGGCGGCAACATGAACCTGTTGCGCGCCGGTGCGCGCCTGACGGTGCCTCCGCGGGCCGAAGTCGCATCCATCGATCCGCAGACGGCCCGTACCGAGGTGGCGCAACAGACCCGGCAATGGCGCAAGCCCCGGCCCATAGAGGTGGCCGAGGCCGAGAGCGAGGCCGTTCCCCAGCCTTCGAGCAGGCCCGAGACGCAGCCGGCTGCGGAGGCGCCCGCCGCACCGGCCGAGGGGCAGCAGACGGAACCCGTCACGGGGCAGGCCAGTGAGGAGATCAGCGGCCAGTTGAAGATTCTCGCCGGCGGGGAGGCCGAGGGCGCGGCTGGAGGTGGTACCGGAGTGGGCGAGAGCAGCGCGACACAGGAAGACGTGCAGACTTCTCTGGCGCTCGCCCGCGAGGTGGCCAAGGCGCGGGAGGAAGAGAACGTCGCCCTGAAGACCCGACTGGCGCAGCTCGAGGAGATGCTCAAGCGTTCCGAACGCATCATCGAGCTTCAGAATCGGGAACTCGAGACCCTGCGCGAGCGCATCTCGCGCCTGGAGGCCGGTCTGGGCGGCACCGAAGGGGTGGTTGAATCGTCCACTCCGGCCGGGCCGGAGGCGGGGAAGACGGGGGCCTCGTCCGGAGCCGAGCCCTCTGCTGCGACGAAACAGGCGGCCGTGGCCCAGGAGCCGCAGCCGCCCGTGCAGGACCAGCACGCCGCCAGCGAGCCGTACGCACTGCTCGACGTCCTCATGAGCAATCCGCTGGTCCTCTTCGGCCTGGGCGGGAGCGCCGCGCTGTTGCTCTTGCTCGGTTTGTGGGCCTCCCGGCGGCGCGGCGGGGCGCCCGAGCCGGAGCCCGAGGCCGCGGCCCAGGCGCCTGGGCCTTTGGCGGCCGGTGCCCTGGCGACCAGCGCCCTGGCCACGCGGGAAACGGCCGAGGCGATCAGCACCGGCATGTTCGAGGCCGCGCAGACGGCTCCGACGGCCGGACCCGAGCAAGGCGATGCACTCGAGCTGGAGGGTACGGAAAAGGCCGCACCGGAAGCGCCGGCGGAGGACGAGCTGAGCCCGGTGGGTGCGACGAGCGAGGCCGAGGACGTGCTCTCCGAGGCGGACGTCTACATCGCCTACGGGCTTTACCAGCAGGCCGAGGAGCTCCTCCAGGAGGCGCTCGACCAAGACCCAGGCAATGCGGATTTCTACGTGAAGCTGGCCGAGACCTATCAGCGCGAAGAACGTCCGGAGGCCCTGGCAGCCCTGGCCAAGCGGATGCAGGAGGCAGGGCTGGCCAGCGGTGAGGCCTGGGAGCGGGTCGCCGCCCTGGGTCGCAAGCTCGAGCCTGACAATCCGGCCTACGCCGCCGGGGCTGAAGGTGAAGTCGGCACTCCGGCAGCCGATGTGGAGCCGGAGGCGGAGCAGGCAGTGCCAGACTCCGCCGAGACCGCGAGCCGGGAGCTGGAGACCGCGGCACTCCAGCCCGCCGAGGAAGACGAGGACGAACTGACGGAGGCGTTCTCGGAGACCGCCCGGGTGGAGGCGCCTTCCGGCCCTGAACGTACCGCTGAGCTGGAGCTCCCCGACGAGCTCAAGGATCTGGATGAGGGCGGTCCCGGGGCCTCGAACATCCTGGAGTTCGATGCGGACGATCTGGGCTTCCAGGCCGAGCCGGAAGGTGCCGAGGACACGACTTCCACCCTTGCGGAGGAGATCCGCAGCGAGCTGCAGGAAAGCGAGGGCGGCCTGGATCTGGACTTGACGGATGCCAATCTGCGCGTCCCGGAGGGCCTCGATCCGGATCGCATCGACCTCGACGAGACAGCGGCCGACCTTCCCGGCCCCGAGGAGACGGTGGAGCTCGACGAGACCCTGCTCCAGGAACTGGAGACCGCCATCACCGAGATGCAGGACGCCGATGCCTTCCGGCTCCCGGAAGAATCCGCCGACGAAGGCTCCGGTGTCGACACACTACTCCTCGACCAAGAGGCCCCAGAGGCTAAAGAAGCCGGGGAAAAGGACAAAGAGCCGGGCCAGGAGCCGCCGACCGAGGCCATCGACGATGTGCTCGAGCTCGATACCCTCATGCGCGATCAAGACAAGATGACCTTCCAGGTGGAGGAGCCCACGGAGATCCGGCAGGTGCGTACCGGCACCAGCGATACAGAACTTTTCGATACGGCCCTGGCGCGGAAGGATGCCGATCTGAGCAACACCGAACTCATCGATTCGGACCGGGTTGGAGACGATGCCGATACCGTGGTGACCGACACGGGCTTCACCGACGCGCTGCGCGACCGCGACGAGGCCGAGACCAAGCTGGAACTGGCGCGGGCCTACCTGGAAATGGGTGACAAGGAAGGGGCCAAGGCCACGCTCGAAGAGGTCCTGGAGTCCGACAACGAGCTGTATCGCCAGCAGGCGCAGGAACTGATGCGCGGCCTCGGCTGAGTCTGCACCCCGTCTCCTACATCGCCAGACCGCGACATCCGGCCACAGGGTCACGCAGGCGGGGTATCATCCCTGGCTTCGGGGACTCGTCGCCCCGCAGGAAACACCCCCTGACTCTGCACGCGTATGCGTATCGCGGCCGGAATCGAGTACGACGGCACGGCCTTTTGCGGGTGGCAGCGCCAGCAGGGCGTGCGTACCGTACAGGAGGCCGTGGAACGGGCCTTTTCCGTGGTGGCCGACCATGCGGTGACGGCGGTCTGTGCGGGTCGTACGGACACCGGTGTGCACGCTACGGCGCAGGTGGTGCATTTCGACACCAGCGCCCGCCGTTCCCTGCGTTCCTGGACCCTCGGCGCCAACAGCAACCTTCCGTCCGAAGTGGTGGTGCGTTGGGTACGTGAGGTGCCGGAACGCTTCCACGCCCGTTTCTCCGCTCGTGCCCGGGCCTACCGCTACGTGATTCTCAACCGCTGGGTGCGGCCGGCACTGCTGCGCGATCGCGTGACCTGGCTCCATCACCGGCTGGACGTCCAGCAGATGCGGAGTGCGGCCAGCCTGCTCCTGGGCCGGCACGACTTCTCCACCTTCCGGGCCCTGCAATGTCAGGCCAAGAGCCCCGTGCGCACCCTGCACCGTTGCGAGGTGACGCGCGTGGGGGATCTCGTCTACATCGACGTGGAGGCCGACGGGTTCCTGCACCATATGGTGCGCAACATCGCCGGCGTGCTCATGGCGGTGGGCAAGGGGGATCGCGACCCGCAGTGGGTGGCCGAGTTGCTTGCCCTGAAGGATCGCACACGCGGCGGTGTGACCGCACCGCCTCAGGGCCTGTATTTCACGCGCGTGGTCTACGGGCCGCAATGGGCGCTCCCGCAGGAGGCCGTGCTGCCCCGGTTCGCTTGACCCACCTCGGTTACAATCGGGTTTTCCCGCTGGCACCCGACGGTGGTGGAAAAGAGGCTTCGAACGCGCATCAAGGTCTGCGGGCTCCGTGAGCCCGAGCATGCCCGCCTGGCGGGCGAGCTCGGAGTGGATGCCATCGGTCTGGTATTCTATGCGCGCAGTCCGCGTGCGGTGAGCCCGGAACAGGCGGCTGCGGTGGTGGCTGCCTGCCCGCCGTTCCTCACCACGGTGGGGCTGTTCGTGGATCCCGATCCGGGTGCGGTGGAGGGCATCCTCGATCGGGTGCCCCTGGATCTCTTGCAGTTTCACGGCGACGAATGTCCCAGCGATTGCCGGCGTTACGGGCGGCCTTACATCAAGGCCATCCCCGCAGGCGACGGGACGGACGTGCGGCGTTATGCCCAAGCCTACCCCGATGCGCAGGGATTCCTGATCGACAGCCATGCGAAAGGGGAGACGGGTGGTACCGGGATGGCCTTCGACTGGCGTCTGTGGCCGTCGGACCTCGACCGGCCCCTGATCTTGGCGGGAGGGCTGTCGCCCGACAACGTGGCCGAGGCCATTCGCCGCTTGGCGCCCTATGGCGTGGATGTGAGCAGTGGTGTGGAGTCCGAGCGCGGAGTGAAGGATCCACAGCGGATGATCGCCTTTTGCCGAGAGGTACGCAGAGCCGATGCAGAGCGATGAGCCACTGACCGCGATGCCCGACGACCGCGGGCATTTCGGCCCTTATGGCGGGCGTTTCGTCGCCGAGACGCTCATGGAGCCCATCCTGGAACTCACCGAGGCCTGGCAGCGCTATCGGGAGGATCCCGAGTTCCTGGCAGAGCTGGAAGCGGACCTTCGCGATTACGTGGGCCGTCCCACGCCTCTCTATCACGCCGAGCGCTGGAGTCGTGAGTTGGGTGGGGCACAGATCTATCTCAAACGTGAGGACCTCAACCACACCGGAGCCCACAAGGTGAACAACACGGTGGGCCAGGCGCTGCTGGCGCGGCGCATGGGCAAACGGCGAATCATCGCCGAGACCGGGGCCGGACAGCACGGGGTGGCCACCGCCACCGTGGCCGCACGCATGGGTCTGGAGTGCGTGGTCTACATGGGTGCCGAGGACATCCAGCGCCAGGCGCCCAACGTGTATCGGATGCGCCTCCTGGGGGCGGAGGTGGTGCCGGTGACCAGCGGTTCCCGTACCCTCAAGGACGCCCTCAACGAGGCCATGCGCGACTGGGTGACCAACGTGGACGACACGTTTTACATCATCGGCACCGTGGCGGGACCCCATCCCTATCCGGCGATGGTGCGCGACTTCCAGGCGGTGATCGGACGCGAGGTGCGTGAGCAGATCCTGGCTCGAGCCGGGCGTCTACCCGATGCGCTGGTGGCCTGTGTGGGCGGCGGTTCCAATGCCATGGGATTGTTCTATCCCTTTCTCGAGGATCGCGACGTGCACCTCATCGGCGTGGAAGCGGCGGGCCTGGGTCTGGAGACGGGCAAGCACTCGGCTCCGCTGTGCGCCGGCAGTCCCGGGGTGCTGCACGGCAATCGGACCTATCTCATGGAAGACGCCGATGGACAGATCATCGAGACCCACTCCATATCCGCGGGGCTCGATTACCCGGGCGTGGGTCCCGAGCACGCCTGGCTCAAGGACGTCGGCCGGGCCGAGTACGTAGCGGTCACGGACGAGGAGGCGCTGGAAGGATTTCACGCCCTCACGCGCACCGAGGGCATCATCCCGGCGTTGGAGAGCAGTCATGCGTTGGCCCATGCACAGCGTCTCGCTCCGCAAATGGATCGCGACGCCATCCTGGTGGTCAATCTCTCGGGCCGCGGCGACAAGGACCTGAATACGGTCGCGCGCATCGACGGGATCACGCTGTGAGCCGCTTGGGCCCCGTTCTGGAGGGTTTGCGTGCCGCCGGTCGCAAGGCGCTCATCCCCTACGTCACGGCCGGGGATCCGGAGCCAGGGGCCACTGTGCCCATGCTCCATGCACTGGTGGAGGCCGGCGCCGACGTGATCGAGCTGGGTGTGCCGTTCTCCGACCCCATGGCCGACGGCCCGGTGATCCAGGCGGCCTGCGAACGGGCCCTGGCACACGGTACGCGGCTGCACGACGTGCTGGACATGGTGCGGCAGTTCCGCGAACGGGATACCGAGACCCCGGTGGTGCTCATGGGCTACCTCAATCCCGTGGAGGTCATGGGTTATGAGCGCTTTGCACGGGCCGCGGCTGCTGCGGGAGTGGACGGTGTGCTCACCGTGGACATGCCGCCCGAAGAGGCGCATGGGCTGGTGAGGGCCCTGCGCGCGGCACAGATCGACCCGATCTTCCTGGTGGCCCCCACCAGCGATCGGCAACGTATCGAGGCCATCGCTTCGGTGGCCAGCGGATTTCTCTATTACGTCTCGCTCAAGGGCGTGACCGGCGCAGACGCCTTGGACGTGGATGCCGTGGCACGCAAGCTGCGCGAGGTCAGGGCCGTGACCGATCTGCCGCTGGGTGTGGGATTCGGCGTCAGCGATGCGGCGCGCGCCGCCGCCGTGGCCCGTGTCGCCGACGCCGTGGTCGTAGGCAGCGCGCTGGTACGGCGCATCGCCGAGCACACCACAGACCCGCAGGCCGGGCGTGCCGCCGTGGCCACGCTGCTTGCACAGATGCGCCGGGCCATGGACGCGCCGGAGGCTGCCGCATCATGAGCTGGTTCGAGAAACTCGTCCCTACGCGCATCCGTACCGAGGGCACCCCCAAGCGCAAGGTTCCCGAGGGGTTGTGGGAGAAGTGCGCCGGTTGCGGGGCGATCCTGTACCGCTCGGAGCTGGAGCGCAACCAGGACGTGTGTCCCAAGTGTGGCCACCACAAGCGCATCGGTGCGCGCCGGCGTCTGGACCTGTTTCTGGATCCGGAACCGAGGGTGGAGATCGGTGCCGAGCTCGAGCCGCGTGACGTGCTCAAGTTTCGGGACAGCAAGAAGTACAAGGACCGCCTCAGCGCGGCGCAGAAGAAGACGGGCGAGAAGGATGCCCTGGTGGTCGTGAAAGGGCAGGTGATGGGCCTGCCGCTGGTGGTGGCCGCCTTCGAGTTCGGCTTCATGGGCGGATCCATGGGCGCGGTGGTGGGCGAGCGCTTCGTGCGAGGGGTGGAGACCTGCCTGCAGGAGGGTCTCCCTCTGGTCTGCTTCGCCGCCAGCGGCGGCGCACGCATGCAGGAGGCCCTGATCTCGTTGATGCAGATGGCCAAGACCAGCGCCGCGCTGGGCCGCCTCGCTCGCAAGGGTGTGCCCTATGTCTCCGTACTCACCGATCCCACCATGGGGGGGGTTTCCGCCAGCCTGGCCATGCTCGGCGACATCCATCTGGCCGAGCCGGGGGCGCTCATCGGTTTCGCCGGGCCGCGTGTCATCGAGCAGACCGTGCGCGAAAAGCTGCCCGATGGCTTCCAGCGCAGCGAGTTCCTCCTCGAACACGGGGTCATCGACCGCATCGTCGATCGCCGTGAGATGCGCGACACGATCACCGGTCTACTGACCATGATGATGCGCCAGCCGGCGATCCGGGCCGGCTGAGCGTAGGGCCGACGGCGGGCCGCCCAGCCGGCGGCGCGTCCCAGGTCCCGTGCACGACCCGCATCCCCGGCACCATGGCCCCCCGCACACTCGATCAATGGCTGGCCTGGCAGGAGCGGCTGCATCCGCGGACCATCGACCTGGGTCTGGAACGCGTCTCGCGCGTGGCCCGGGCGCTGGGGCTGGTTCCCGCCCCGTTTCCGGTGGTCAGCGTCGCCGGCACCAATGGCAAGGGGTCCACTGTCGCCTATCTCGAGGCGTTTCTGGGCGCTGCGGGCGTGCGAGTGGGGGCCTACACTTCCCCGCACCTGCTGCGCTACAACGAGCGGGTTCGGGTCCGAGGCCGGGAGGTCTCCGACGAGGCGTTGGTTTCGGCGTTCGAGGCGGTGGATGGAGCCCGCGCCGGAATTTCCCTCAGCTACTTCGAGTTCGGCACCCTCGCCGCCCTGCACCTCTTCCGCGAGGAACGGGTCGAGGTGGCGGTCCTCGAGGTGGGTCTGGGGGGGCGGCTGGATGCGGTGAACGTCTGGGATGCGGACGTGGCCCTGATCACCGCCATCGGACTGGATCACATGGAGTGGCTGGGGCCGGACCGCGAATCCATCGGCCGGGAGAAGGCCGGCATCCTGCGCGCCGGGCGCCCCGCGGTGCTCACCGATCCGCAGCCGCCCCGTTCGGTCCTCCAGGAGGCGGCCCGGCTCGGTGTCCCTTTGCGGCGCATCGGGCAGGCGTTCCAGGTGATCAAGGGTCCCGCAGGGCGCTGGACGCTGGCGAGCAAGGAATGTCGCTGGCCGGATCTGCCGGCACCGGGCATTCCGGGTGACCCGCAATACGCCAATGTTGCAGGCGCCATCGAGGCCCTCCGGGCGCTGGGACTGCCCCCGGAGCGCGAGGCCGTGGCGGCCGCATTGCCCGCCGTGCGGCTCCCGGGGCGGTTCCAGCGCATTCCCGGGCGCCCCGAGCTCGTTCTCGACGTGGCGCACAACGCCCAGGCCTGTGCGGCCCTGGCCGCCACGCTGCAGGCCTCGCCGGTGGCGGGCCCGACCGTGGCGCTCATGGCGGTGATGGCCGACAAGGATCCGGCTGCCATGGCCGCGCAGCTGCACGGCGTGGTGGATGCCTGGGTGGTGGCCACGGCTCCCGGTGCCAGGGGCCTGGAAGCCCGACCGCTGGCGGCCGCCGTGGCCGCAGCAGTCTCTCCGGCGGCGCTGGACTGCGTCCCCGAGCTGGGTGCGGCGCTGGATCGGGCCCGGCAGCGGGCCGGACCCGAGGGGCGCGTGGTGGTCTTCGGCTCGTTCTACACCGTGGCCGAGATCCTGCGCCGATGCACTGCCGATGTGGCGTAGTCCGTCGCCGAGGGTGTTCCGTCGGTCCCGTGGATCACCGCGCGTCCGCCACCGCTGGCTGCAGATGGGTCAGGAACCAGTCCCGGGCGGCGACGGCTGCTGCTTCCAGGGTGCCCGGCTCCTCGAACAGGTGGCTGGCACCGGGGATGATCTCGATGCGGTGCGGTGCGCGCAGCCGTGCAGCAGCGGCTCGATTCAACTCCAGTACCTCCACGTCGCGGCCGCCGACGATCAACAGGGTGGGGGCGCGCACCTGCGGCAGTGCCTCGGCGGCGAGATCGGGACGTCCGCCGCGCGAGACCACCGCACGAACCCGCTCGGGGCGTTCGGCTGCACAGATCAGGGCCGCCGCCGCGCCGGTGCTGGCACCGAACAGGCCCAGGGGTAGCGGGGCGAGTCCCGCTTGTTCGTCCACCCAGTCTACGGTGGCCACGAGCCGTCTGGCGAGCAATGGAATGTCGAACCGAAACTCGAACGTATATTCGTCGACCTCGTGCTCCCGGGCCGAGAGCAGGTCGAACAACAGGGTGGCAAGCCTTGCCTCGTTCAATACCTCGGCCACGAAGCGGTTTCTGGAGCTGAAACGGCTGCTGCCGCTGCCGTGGGCGAAGACCACCAGCCCCAACGGTTCGTCCGGAACCGTCAGGAAACCTTCGAGCTGTGCGTCCCTGGCATCGATGAGGACGTCGGTCCGGTGGTATGCGGTCACGAGTCCTGCTCCCCCTTGGCCGTAGACTTCCGGTTCCACGCCGCCTGCAGCAGCGCTCGGACCTCCTCGTCCGTGGTCTGGGAGAAATCGGCGTACCACTGGCCCACCGCGGCGAAATAGGCGGGGGTGAGCAACACCACCACGTCGTCCACCTCCTGTCGGAGTCGCTCGGCGGTGTCGGGCGGTGCCACCGGCACCGCCACCACGATCCGTTGGGGATTGCGCTGACGCACCGCGGCCACGGCCGCGCGCATGGTCGAGCCGGTGGCCAGACCATCGTCCACCAGGATCACACAGCGGCCTTCGATACGGGGGAGGGGGCGTGTGCCACGGTAGGCCCGTTCGCGGCGCAGCAGCTCGGCATATTCCTGCTCCGCCACTCGATCGATGGTCTCGCGGTCGATGCCCAAGGCCTCGACGACCGAGGGATTGAGGACCTCGATGCCCCCCGAGGCGATGGCACCCATGGCCAGCTCCGGCTGGCCTGGCGTGCCCAGCTTGCGTACCAGCAGCAGGTCCAGCTCCGCGTCCAGCGCCTGGGCCACCTCGTAGGCCACTGGTACGCCGCCACGCGGCAGCGCGAGCACCAGGGGATCCTGGCAGTCCGGATAGCTGCGCAACGCTTCGGCGAGCCGTCGGCCCGCATCGCGTCGGTCGAGAAACCCGTTCTCTGCCACTTCGCCCTCCTGTCGTGCGTGTCCTCTCGGTCGGGCCCGCACGATGCTCTCTGTTTCGATACATGAACATGGTCTTTTGCCGCCCGGGTTTCAATAGGTAGGCTTACCGACGGCAACGGGTCGCTCGGTCCAGGAACGGAAACGACGCATCCGGGCCGGTGGGGCGTTATCATTAGCGCCCCTGAGGGCCTTGTTGGATTTTCCGCAGTGAATCATCGTCTCAAGCAAAGGCTCATCGGCGCTGCCATCCTCGTGGCGCTGGGGGTCATCTTCCTGCCCATGCTGCTGGATGGGACTGGCTGGCGCCAGCGGCACTCCGACGTGCTCGAGATCCCTCCGGAGCCGGAATTCGTCCTCCCCGAGCGCCCGGGCAGCGTGCGGCGTCCGGTGTCGATTCCCGAGCCACGGCCGCAGGCGGAGGGCTCGGCGCCAGCTCCGGCCGCCGCCGGTTCGCCCGCCGCGCAGCCACCGACCCCGGAGGCCCCCCCGGCCCCGACGGCGCCATCGCCCTCCACCCCCGTA
>Ga0256832_1000346_pt1 | contig 28979 bp, 27 predicted proteins | sample 134614metaG_FD_190534 | JGI IMG/M metagenome (GOLD analysis project Ga0256832, IMG submission 190534) | Hydrothermal vent microbial communities from Lau Basin, Pacific Ocean - 134-614 | ecosystem: Environmental > Aquatic > Marine > Hydrothermal vents | place: Pacific Ocean: Lau Basin | collected...
TCATCACCAACATTTGTTGAGTGTCCTTTTTCCTTAAGAACCTGCTTTAAGGTATGAAAGATCTCCACACCGCATCTGAGGGCCTCGCTGAATTTTGGATTATCCGGATCTTTCCCCCCAAATACAGGAACTATCATAAACTCCTGAAAATCAAGGTTGTTGTCTGCATGAACTCCCCCGTTTATCACATTCATAAGGGGAACAGGCAGTACTTTTGCGTTTGTTCCCCCGATATATCTGTAAAGAGGTATCTCAAGCTCAATGGCTGATGCCCTTGCAACAGCAAGAGATACTGCAAGAACAGCATTTGCCCCGAGGTTTGATTTATTTTCAGTTCCATCAAGCTCCAACATAATCCTGTCTATCTCTACCTGATCTGTAGATTCTTCTCCTATGATCGCATCTGCTATCTTTTCATTTATGTTTTCTACAGCTTTCAGCACACCTTTTCCCTTAAATCTGTTTTTATCCCCATCTCTCAGCTCAACAGCCTCAGTTTCTCCTGTTGACGCCCCGCTTGGGACTATAGCAGATGCTACAACACCGCTTTCAAGTACCACCTCTGCCTCAACAGTCGGATTTCCCCTTGAATCTAAAACCTCTCTTCCTCTAACATCTACTATTATTGACATCTATCTGAACCTCCTTTTTATAATCTGTGGTATGCAGCAATCGCAGCTGCTATAACTGTAGCAAGATCCTCAGGATCTCCCTCTTCCGGTTTAAGTTTGAATTTTGGAAGTTTTTTGTCTATATAACCTGTGTCAAATTTTCCTTCCATAAAATCTTTATCCCTTACTATCTGCCTTAAAAGAGGCAGGTTTGTTGGAACACCCCTTACCTGAAATTCATCAAGGGCTCTCCTTGCCCTTTTTACAGTCCTGTCCCATGTAAGAGCCCATACCGTCAGTTTTGCGATCATAGAGTCGTAGTAAGGGGGGATTATGTAATCCTTGTAAACGGCAGCATCAATCCTTACTCCGGGACCACCTGGTGAATAGTAAGATGTTATTCTTCCCGGAGAAGGTGCGAAACCCTTCTCCGGATCCTCAGCATTTATTCTGAACTCTATAGCGTATCCCCTGAAGGTTATATCTTCCTGCAGGAATGGAAGCTTTTTACCTTCTGCTATATCAATCATTCTCTGGACAAGATCTACGCCTGTGACAGTTTCTGTTACTGTGTGTTCAACCTGAAGTCTTGTGTTCATCTCTATAAAATAGAAGTTATCTTCCTCATCAACTAAGAACTCAAGTGTTCCAACACTTTCATAACCAAGTTTAAACATAGATTTTACAGCAACCCTGAAAAGCTCCCTTCTTACTTCCTCATTTAGTCTTGGGGAAGGTGCTATCTCTACAACTTTTTGATGTCTCCTCTGTATAGAGCAGTCCCTTTCTCCAAGATGGATTACATTCCCGTATTTGTCAGCCATAATCTGAATTTCAATATGTCTGGGGTTCTTCACATACTTTTCTATAAAAACATCTCCTTTCCCGAAGAACTTTTCAGCTTCGTTTGTTGCAGATCTGAACAGTTCTTCAAAATCCTCTTCCTTTTCTACTATTCTCATTCCCCTTCCGCCGCCGCCGTATGCTGCTTTGATAATAACAGGAAATCCAATTTCCTTTGCAACTTTCTTTGCCTCTTCTATATCTGTAATCGGTTCATCAGTCCCAGGAAGAACAGGAACTCCAACCTCTCTCATCGCTACTTTTGACTTTATTTTGTCCCCGAAAAGCTCAATATGTTCCGGTTTTGGTCCTATAAAAATAATTCCCCTTTTCTGACAGTACCTTGCAAAGTCCGCATTTTCCGATAAAAATCCGTAACCTGGGTGAATAGCATCGCACCTTGTCTGTCTTGCAAGATCCACGATTTTGTAGAAGTTAAGGTATGCTTTTACAGGATCTCCCGGTATCATGTAAGATTCATCGGCTTTTTTCACCCAAATACCGTTGTGATCTGCTTCAGAATAGATCGCAACTGTTCGTATCCCAAGCTCTTTACACGCTCTTATTATTCTTGTTGCTACTTCTCCCCTGTTTGCAACAAGAACCTTTTTAATCTTTTTCTTTCTCATCTTTATCTCCTAATCAATGACTATCGTTTCTTGATTTTCAATAAATGCTTCATGGAGTGCCCTGACGGCAAGCTCTGCATATTTCTCATCAATCAGGCATGATATTTTTATTTCTGATGTTGATATGGCGTAGATATTTATTCCTTCTTTGTACAGAACCTCAAACATCTTTCCTGCTGTTCCTGCATGTGTTTTCATGCCGAGACCAACAACTGAGATTTTTGCTATTCTGTCGTTTCTCTCAACCCCAGATGCCCCAACCTCCTGTGCAACCTCTTTGGCTATCTCTTCTGCAAAGTCTGCATCAACCTTGTTTACTGTGAAGGATATGTCTGTATATCCTTCGTGGGATACATTCTGAACAATCATATCAACAACAATATTGTTATCTCCAAGAGCTTTGAACAGTTTTGCTGCTATTCCGGGCTTGTCTGGAACTTTAACAACGGTTATTTTTGACTCCTTAAGCTCATGGCTTATTCCTCTAACTGCCACCCTTTCCATATCTTCATTTTCCTCCACTATCCATGTTCCATCCTCATCGATAAATGAGGATTTTACATGTATTTTTACACCGTATTTTGCTGCGAATTCAACAGATCTTATCTGCATAACTTTTGATCCTAATGATGCCATCTCCATCATCTCTTCATAAGAGATGACAGGTATCTTTCTTGCATTTTCAACAATTCTGGGATCTGCTGTGAATACACCTGTAACATCTGTGTATATCTCGCAAACATCTGCCTTTAATGCAGCAGCGAGAGCAACAGCTGTGGTATCAGATCCACCTCTTCCAAGAGTGGTTATATCCCCATAATCATCAACCCCCTGAAATCCTGCAACTACAACAACCTTTCCCCTTTCAAGCTCTGCATGTATCCTGTGGGTATCTATTCTTTTAATTCTTGCTTTTGTGTGAGCAGCATCGGTGTATATGGGAACCTGCCACCCTGTAAGGCTTACAGCATCTATACCTATCTCTTTAAGGGCTATAGATAGAAGACCGATTGCCACCTGTTCACCGGTAGAAACAACCATATCTTGCTCTCTTGGATCAGGTCTTGAAGAAAGTTCTCTTGTCAGACCTAAGAGCCTGTCTGTTTCTCCAGACATGGCAGAGGAAACAACAACAACCTTATTTCCTTCTTCAACAGACTTTTTTACTTTATTTGCAACATTTATTATTCTTTCTATACTACCAACAGATGTACCACCAAATTTCTGAACTATTAAAGGCAATTAATTATCCTCCTGACAAGTGAAATCAAACTTCCCCACTCTAATTATACCATTTAGGGCATTTGTGATAAAAATAAGATCCGCATTTTTTATATCTTCAAGGTAAAATCTTCCTTCAACCACATTAAAACCTTGCTTTCTTGCCTCTGTAATAACAGCCTCCCTTGTTATTCCCGGAAGAAGTCCGCAATCAATAGATGGGGTGTACATAAATCTTCCCTTAATCCAGAAAATGTTTGCCGATGTTGTTTCAGTTATTTCTCCGTTTTCATTCAGAAAAACTGCATCATCAAACCCTTTATCTTTAGCATACCTTTTTGCAAGCACCTTCTCAGCGAAATTCGTCGTTTTTACCCTGAGCAGGGGATTACTGCTGTGAACCCTAAAAGGGGATAAGGTAAGTGAAATCCTTTCTTTGGAAAATGGTTTAAAAGGCTTAACTACAACCATTATGTTAGATTTGTAGGGAATAAGCGGATAGTCTGTATTACCCTCAGAAAGGAGGACAACCTTTACATAAAGATCCTTTTGATCTGATTTTTCAACAGCCTGCTTGATGTGATAAACAAAATCTTCATAGGGAATTTGAGGTATTTTAAGGAGTTTTGCCCCTTCTATCAGTCTGGCATAATGTTTTTTTATTCTTGATGGCAGTTCTCCATTAAAACGGAACGTCTCAAACACACCTTCGCCAAACATTAATGTTCTTAAAAACCTTCTGTCATCATAAATCTCCCCATTGATTAAAACTATCTGATCCATTTTTATCACCTCTTGTATATTAGGTATCTTTTCTCAAATGCTGAGAAATCCCCATTTAATGCTTTGTATATGTACTTAAGAAAAATAGCAAATCTTGATTCGCTACCTTTTTTATATAAATAGCCTTCCCAAAGTATCTGTGCATTCTTTATATCTTTATATGTTTTCTCCTTTACAAGTGCAAGTACTGTACCTTTACTTGATAATGAAACTATTTCCTTAGTAGAAACATTCCTGAAGACTTTTCTTTTTGCATAAAAAGGAAGGTTATGCCAGAACCACCTTTCAATATACAGGGGAACATCTTTTTCAGGAACGTTGTATGATATTGCCTGACCTATTTTGTCATAAGGTCTAAACTTCTCAACAACAGGAAGGATAGAGACTGTGAAAACAAAAAAGATAACAACCATCGTTATATACGGAAGAAGTTTTAGTTCCCTGTATCTAAGCAGGTACAAAACAGGAAATAAAGCTGCTATGTAATAGAAAGGATCAAGCCTGAAAAGATAAACAAAGCCTCCAATCACAACAACACCTAAGAAGACAGGAATGATCAAAGACCCGTAATATAAAAATCTGTCTGCAAGTCTAACAGGACTGTGGTTTATAAGATAGTACGCAACTATTAAAGACATTGCCCCGTGAGCCTGAATAATGTAAACAGGTATTTTTCCTTTAGCAGCGGTAAAAATAACAAACATCACACCAAACCATACAACAGGAAATAAAAGCTCTTTTTTTCCCTCTTTAAAAAATCTGACAAGCCCGTAATAAAAAAATAAAGAATAAGGCAGAAAACCCCACAGTATCGCAATAACATAAAAAAACAGGTCTGAAAACCCTTTTGACTTTTTTCCTACAGCCCTTTTTATTGTCTCCTCAAGTGTGGTCTCAACAAAAGATGACCCAAATTTCAGATACATGTATATGTACCAGCTAAAACCTATGATAAAAACTATAGGAAGTCCTATCTCAAGATGTATAAACTTAAGATCCCTAAGAAAATCTTTTACCTTAAAAGAGTTTTCAAAAAGCAGATAAACAATAACAATACCACCTATCACAGCTATATAAGGAAATCCTTTAGTTAAAACAACAAGACCCAGAGAGATGTAAGAAAGCAGAATATACAGGAATTTTTTTCTTTTATATCCTATTATAAAAAAGTAAAGGGTAAGGGTAAAAAAGAATGTCAAAGGCACCTCAGGGGAAGCATACCTTGAGTTTATAACAAACTGGAAACTGAATACCATAACCGCTGCAGATACAACAGCTACTTTTTTGCCGTACAGTTCCTTTCCTATGAGATAAATCAGTATGTTTGATCCTAAAGCAGATAAGACAATAGGAATTCTTGTTGCAAACTCATTAACACCGAAAATCAAATAAGATAAAGCCACCATCCAGTATGTCATAGGGGGTTTGTTAAATCGGGGTTCGTAATTGAAATATATTTCCAGAAAGTTTCCGGACTCAAGCATTTCCCTCGCAGATTCTGCGTAGAAAGATTCATTAGGTATCCATATATCATTCAGCCATATATTCCAGAAATAAACAAAAACAGTAAAAAACAAAAACAAAGCAACAAAGTACCTATTGTTTAATAGCTCATCAAGATTTTTGTTGTTCATACCACCTTCTTACTATTAATTTTTAGTTAGAATATTCTAATATATTTGACCCAGATATTTCTTGAAAAGGAGGAACTTTTGGAGATATACCTTCCTGTTGCTGATGTCAAGGTAAATGTGCTGATCCTTCTTGCCCTTGGTCTTATTGTCGGATTTTTTTCAGGTCTCCTTGGAATAGGAGGAGGGATAATACTAAATCCAACACTGATTAAATTAGGTATCCCCCCTATTGTTACTGTTGGAACATCTGTTGCCCAGATGGTTGGGGCAACGGTTTCAGGTTTTCTGGCACATTTAAGGCTGAAAAATGTTGATATTAAACTGGGCTTATTCCTTATCCTTTCCGGATTTGTAGGTGGCGGATTTGGTGTTCTTCTTACAAAAATCCTTGAAGAGGCAGGTTATTTTAGAACATTTGTACTTTCTTTTTACGCCTTTTATCTGGCTTTTACAGGTATAACAATGTTTTTAGACATACTAAAAAAAGAAAAAAAGAAAAAAAATAGACTGACAGAAAGATTTATACGCAACCTGCCGTTAAAGTACAGATTTGAGTTTGGGGAGTTCTCAGTTTTAATACCTCTCTTTATAGGATTTATATCAGGCTTTTTATCGGCTGTTATGGGTGTTGGAGGCGGGTTTGTGGTCATACCTGCACTGATTTATCTTGCAGGTCTTCCTGTTACAAAAGCTGTAGGTATGAGCCTTTTTCAGATGATTTTTATTACAGCTTTTTTAACGTACTTTCACGGAACTGTTAACCACGGTGTTGATATAATCCTTGCACTTATTTTGATGGCAGGATCGTCATTCGGGGCTGTTTTCGGTTCAGCTGTAGGACAGAGGATCAGCAAGGATATAACAAAACTTATAATGGCTTCCCTTGTTTCACTGGTATCTGTTTTAAGCTTTTACCAGCTGTTTTTTGAAAAAAACAAGCCAAAGCCTGCCCTGAAGGAAGTTCACAACTTTATATCTGACTTTTCACACAATCACCCTGAGATTTACTCACTTATCGTAATAGTTGTAAGTTTGATAGCCGGGACTATAATAAGTATGATTGCCCACAGAATTAAGACTGTTATTGATATTTATATTGAGAAAAGAAGATTTCAAAGAGGTTGAATATTGAGAATAGGCTGGATAGATTACCTTAACACTCTGCCTTTTAATTTTGAAAAAACAGGTATAGATCTGGGATTTAGTTACGAACTTGTTAAAGGTTTTCCATCTCAGATAAACAGATTTCTTTCTGAAAAAAAGGTTGATGTAGGTTTCATATCTTCAGTCCATTACATACAAAACTTTAATGATTTTTTAATACTTTCAGACTTATCAATAAGCTCCCTGAACAAAGTAAAATCTGTTGTTATAATTTCAAAAAAGCCGTTAGAAAAAATAACCCATATATACCTTACAAAAGAGTCAAAGACCTCCCAGTATCTTACAAAGATTATTTTTAAAGTGTTTTTAAATAAAAACCCTGTTTATAAACCACTGTCAGACGAGGATATAGAAAATAAAGAGGCAGTCCTCCTGATAGGAGACAAAGCTATTAAGTTTTCAGACAGAAAAAAGTACAGGTATGATCTGTCTGAGATATGGTTCAAAGAAACAGGACTTCCTTTTGTTTTTGCACTCTGGTGCGTAAGAAAGGATTATTACGAAAAAAATAAAGATAAGGTAAAAAAACTCAATCAGGTTTTAAAAACTTCAAAAAACAGATTTTTTGAAAATCCGGAGAAATACATTAAGGATCAGTTTTTGATAAACTACCTAAAAAATCTTGATTACTGTCTTTCTGAAGAACATATAAAAAGCCTAAAACTTTTCAGCGAATATCTTTTGGAAACAGGTTTGATAAAAGAAAAACCAACTTTTAGGTTTATTGAGGACAAAAATGAGGCATATAATTTTTGAAGATAAAAAAGTTTATCCATCAAAAATTGTATGTGTAGGTAGAAACTACACAAAACATATACAGGAGCTCAAAAACAAAGATCCTGAAGAGATCGTTCTGTTTATTAAGCCTAACAGCAGTATTTCGGAATATGTATACAAGCCTGAACTGTCCTGCAGATATGAAGGAGAAATATCCCTGATTTTTGAGAAGGGACAGCCTGTTGGTGTAGGTTTCGGGATAGATCTTACACTTGTTGAGGAACAAAACAGACTAAAGCAGAAAGGTCTGCCGTGGGAAAAGGCTAAGGCTTTTGACAGATCAGCCGTTTTTTCAAAATTTGTCAGGATAAGCCCTGACAAGATAGAACACCTAAGAATGGAGCTCTGGATAAATGGTGATCTCAAACAGTCCGGAAGAATAAAAGATATGATATACAGTCCTGACCAGATATTAAAAGAGGCAAAAAGATACTTCAGTTTTTATGATTACGACATTCTTATGTGCGGGACACCTGAAGGTGTAGGCTTTTTTAATAAAGGGGATATCTTTGAAGGGAAGATTTTTTTAGAAAAACTTTTCCTTACTGGAGGAAGATGGAAAGTAAAATAAAAACAGCCGACGGGACAGAAACTTTTCTAAATGAGGAATACAATGAGGCTTACCACAGCACAAAAGCAGGTGCTTACACAGAGAGCCTCCTTAAGTTTGTTATCCCGTGCAGAATTGACAGTCTGTCTCTGGAAAAAAACAGGATAGACATACTTGATGTAGGTTTTGGTCTGGGGTACAACGTGGCTGTTGCAGTTAAGGTAGCATCTGATAAAAACCCTGAAATCTTATTAGATATAACCTCTATTGAAAAGGATATTTCTGTGTTTGATAAGATAAAGAAACTCAGTATTCCTGAAAACCTGAAAGAGATCTACGATCAGATACTATCAGGAAGGTTTGAAAAAAATGTGTACAGGGCAGAAGGAAAAAATTTTCGTCTAAATATTCTGTTTTCAGATGCAAGACAGATACTAAGATCTCTTAGAAAAAAGTTTGATGCTGTTTTTTACGACGCCTTTTCACCTAAGGTAAATACAGAGATGTGGACTGTTGAGATCTTCAAGGCTGTAAAAGAACTGATGAGGCAGGAAGCTATTTTATCCACATACTCAGCATCACTTGCTGTAAGAAAAGGACTTATAGAAGCAGGCTTTAAAATAGGTCTTGTTGAGCCTGTCGGAAGAAAAAGCTATTCAACGGTAGCAACAATAAAAGGTATTATCCCCCCTTTAACCCAAAAAGAAAAAAACAGACTTGAAAACTCACCCTATGCTGTTCCTTTCCACGACAGCAGAAATATGGATCTTCCCCCTTACGTGATCAAAAAAAACTGGGAATCTATAGTTGAGAAAAATCTCCTAAATTTTGAATAATCAATGACGATAATTATTACTGATATGAGTTATATAAAAAATTACAGGAAATTAAAAAATTACAGGAAATATAAAAAATAATATGATGAATTTTATTTATCTGAACAACCTGAGGGATCCTGCTTTTTTTGTTGACAAAGAGTTTAACATTCTATTTATGAATGAAACAGCAAAAAAAATTTTTAAAGATCAAACGGGAAAAAAATGTTTTGAAGTGGTTTTTAACCTTGAAAAACCATGTACAGATCTGAAAAATTGCGTATGTCCCGTTAATGAAGAGATATTTCCAGTAAAAATAAAAGATAACAGATGTTTTTTTATAAAAGAAGGTGAATGTAGTTCAGAGATACTTTTTTCTAAAGGGAAGATAGCCCTCATGATGCTAAAAAACCAAAAAGATTTACCTGTCGAAAATGTTTCCCACAGCATATTCCATATAACAGGTTTTAAACCTGAAGATTTTTTATCCGGAAATATAGGATACACTCAGATAATATACGAAGAGGATAGGGATAAATTTTTTAAGGAACTGGAAAAATTCTGTGCTCAGAGATCCTCTTACTGGGTTCATAGCCCCTACAGGATAAAAACTAAAGAAGGAAAAAAAATCTGGGTTTTAAATCAAACAGTTCCGGTCTTTGATGAGAAAGGAAATGCCGCTTATTTTTACAGCTACATTGTAGATATAAACAGAGAGGTTGAGTATGAAAAACTCTACAAGGTGCTGAGTTCAATAAACAAAATCGTTATAAACGCCACCACAGAAGAGGACCTTTTTGAAAAGATCTGCCCTATTTTGAGCAAAGAACTTGGTATACCTTATATATGGATCGGAAAAGAAGGGGAAACTTTTTACCAATGTGGACTGGTAAAAGATGTTAACAAAAAACCATTTATAATAGATGATGACAAAATAACCATAAAAAAGTTAAGAAATAAAAAATACAGATCTATTGCTGCTATACCTATCTCAAAAAAAGGAAAAAGAGTTGCCGTAATAAATCTTTTTTCTAAAGATCCTGATTTTTTCAACAAAGAAAGATTAAGTTTACTGAAGGAAATAAAAAGGGATCTTAGTTTTGGAATTGAAAAAATAGAAAATATCAAGGAAGGGATAATACTTAAAGAAGCGATAGAAAAATCCAGTGAGTGGGTGATAATTACAGATGATAAAGGAAAAATACTTTACGCCAACAAAATAGTCTCAAACATATCAGGCTACACAAAAGAAGAAATCCTGAACAAAAATGCAAATATATTCAAATCAGGTTTACACTCAGATGATTTTTATGCAGACCTCTGGAACACAATAAAATCGGGGATAGAATTTGAGGCAACATTTATAAACAAAAGAAAAAATGGATCTTTCTTTTATCTAAGGCAGAAAATAATTCCGGTAAAACTGAATGGAAACAACGTTAGATACCTTGCAATCGGAAAAGATATAACAGAAGAGCTTAGACTTGTAAGGGAAAATGAGTATCTTAGATTTTTTGATCAAAATACAAAGCTTTTAAATTTTGAGGGTTTTATAAAAAAAGCAGAATCTTTTTTAAAAAAAGTAAACTCACAGGCAGCTCTCGTTATTGTTGATATTAAAGATTTCACATATCTTAATAAAATTTATGGAATAGAATACGGAAAACAGCTACTTAAAGCTGTCGCAAATAGATTAAAAGCCAACTTCAGAGAAAGAGATATTATCAGCAAAACAGGATCTGATGAGTTCGCAATCCTTTTAACCGATCTAAAAAAAAGAGAAGATATATTCATTATAGAAAATAAACTTAAGGAAATTTTTTCTAAGCCTTTTGAGATAAAGGAAAACCCTGTTAATATACATATAAATGCTGGAATATCAATATTTCCGGACGATGCGGAAAATTTCAGAAAACTGTATGAAAATGCCTCTTTATCTCTAAATAACGCTAAAAAAGAAGGGGCTGATGTTATAAAATTTTTTAACAAAAATTTGGAAGAAAAGGCAAAAAAACTTCTTGAGATAAAACACCTGATAGAAAAAGCCTTTAGGAAGGACCTGTTTAAGCTTTATTATCAACCTTACTTCAGGACAAAAGATTTAACAGTAGCAGGTTTTGAATCTCTTGTTAGAATTATTGACGAAGATAACCGTATTCACCTTCCGTCAGAATTTATTAACTACCTCGAAACTTCTCCTTATGTGGATAGGTTTACCGAGTGGGCTTTTTCCCAAGTTTCACATAAGATAAACAAATGGAAAAAACCTGTTGCCTTAAACATTTCAGGAAAAATCTTTAAAAAACCAGAGTTTTTAAGCATCATTGAAAAACATACAGGAAATCTGAAAAAACCTATAATTCTTGAAATAACAGAAAGGATTTTTGTTGAGGATCTTATCTCAGGAAAAAGTTATATTAAAAATATGAAATACATACCAAATATCAGAATTTCCATAGATGATTTTGGAACAGGCTACTCTGCATTATCATATTTAAAAGACATACAGGCTGATATAATAAAAATAGATATATCCTTTTCACAGGCTATACTTTCAGATCATAAAACAAAAGCCATCATTGAAGGTGTAGTTCATATCGCAAAATCTTTAGGGATAAAAACTGTAGCAGAAGGAATTGAGACCAAACAGCAGCTTGATATTTACAAAAAGATAGGTGTTGATTACATACAAGGCTTTTACCTGTCAAAACCTTTAGATGAGAAAGAGATAGAAAAGAGGTTTATTTAATTTTTTTTCTCAGCTCATTAAAAAAAGGTATATGATCTTTATAATCGGTGTATGTCCACAAAAACGGCTGAAAAGACCGATGGTGATAAAAAAGCTCAAGCTCAACAAAAACCCCACCACCTATATATATCCTATTTCCCCGGTACTTTGATGTTGAAACAACGATCTGATCCTTATCCATATAAAATGGGTCTATATTGACTGTTCTTTTTCCGTCTACCCGTAAACTGTCTTCCATACTAACAGCTTCTATTTTTATGTCTTTTATGGTGCTTTTATCTATAACTGTATTTGTTAACACAAATTTTTTGTATAGAGGAGTTCCCATCTCTTTGTGGTAGTATCTGGAAAACTGAGGTTCAAAAGGCAAAGACTCCATAAAAAAATCTGAGTATGTCTTCTTCAGCTTATCCTCAGCAAGAGAGAGGAAATGATCCTCCCTCCACATAAGAGCAAAACCAAGATAGGCATCAGTGTTTTTTTTCACCTTTTGCCATTCTTATAGCATGTTTTAAAAGAGGTGCTACAAGCCTTATGTTGTCTTTAACACCTCCAGTGGAACCGGGCAGGTTTATAACAAGAGTTGAATTTCCTAATATGCCACAAACCCCTCTTGAAAGAAGAGATTTAGGCGTGAACTTTATCCCAACAATTCTCATGGCTTCAGAAAAACCGATCATTTCCTTTCTTATTATCTCTTTTGTCGCTTCAGGTGTAACATCTCTTTTACTGAAGCCTGTTCCACCTGTCGTAAAGATTATATCAACTTTATCTGTAAGATCTTTTAGTTCTTTAACTATTTTGTCTTTATCATCAGGAAGTATTTTGTAATGAACAACCTCCCCGCCAAACTCATTCTGTATTATATCTATCGCAGTTTTTCCGCTTTTATCCTCTGCCTCACCTTGATAGCATGTATCGCTGAGGGTTATCACAGCACACTTAAGACCGTTAAGATCCTCTGCCCAGTCTGATTTTCCTCCTTTTTTAGACACAAGTTTTATGTCTGATATGTACATATTTTTGTCAAAAGCCTTAAGCATGTCATAAACATTAAGAAGTGCTGCAGATACGGCGGTTAATGCTTCCATCTCTACACCTGTTCTGCCTACACATTTTACCTCTGCGGTTATATAAACCCCGTCTTCCTGAAGATCAGTATCAACAACAACATGATCTATCATAATGTTGTGGCAAAATGGAAGAATGTCAGGGGTTCTTTTTGCCCCCAGAAGACCTGCCATCTGGGATGCGAGCAGAACATCTCCTTTTGGAACCCTGCCTTCTCTGATCATCTTAACAGATTCGGTAGATAGGTAAATCTTTCCCTCTGCTTTTGCAGTTCTTATAGTCTCAAATTTTCCAGAGACATCAACCGGTTTAAATCCCATCTCAATCCTCCACAGCATAAATATCTTTTAAGTTTCTCCCTTCTTCAGCCCAGTCAAGACCATAGCCTACAACGAACCTGTCTGGTATAACAAAACCTACATAATCAGCATCAAAATCCACTTCTCTCCTTTCCTTTTTATCAAGAAGAACGCAGGTTTTCAGCTGGGCAGGTTCTCTCTGGTTTAATGCTTCAACAAGAGCTTTAAGAGTTCTTCCTGTATCTATAATGTCATCCACAATCAAAACATTTTTATTTTTTATATCTGTTGTTATATCTTTAACAAATATTACCTCTCCACTACTCTCCATTTCTGTATGGTAAGACGAAACCTGCATAAAATCCACATAAACCTTTCCTTCTATCTGTCTGACAAGATCAGCCATAAATATAAAAGACCCTTTCAAAACACCTATAACCAGCAATTCTTCATACTTAAAATCTTTTGATATTGCCTTGCCTAACAGCTTTACCTTTTCTCTGATCTGATCTTCCGGTATAAGAACTTCTGCTTTTTTTCCCTTGATTTCCAATTACAAACCCCGTTTAAAATATTAGAACTTATTTTATCATGGATCTATAGGATACCTCATTATAAGAGCATCAGAACCATCTTTGTAGTAGGAAGGTCTGATGTCTTCTGTAATAAAACCATAATTTTCATAAAACCTTATAGCTTTTTTATTTCTCTTTGATACCTCAAGCCAGATATTATTTACTCCCCTTTCTTTTGATAAACTAACAAACCAGTCCAGTAGATACCTGCCTATACCTTTTCCCTGAAACTCTTTTTTTAAAGCGATCATCGTTATTGATCCTTCAGAAAATATGATCTCACCTGAAAAGAAACCTAATACTTTGCCTCCTGATAGGACAACCTTTTTAATGGTAAATCTGTTCTCAGATAGTATCTGTAATTCTGACCACGGATATTCAAAATTTTCAGTAAGTATAACCTTTACAGAATTTAGATAATTCGGATTAAAATCAACTATCTTTATCTTCGGTTTCCTCATAATCTATCTGGCATGTTTCACCTTTTAGTTCTTCAATAAGGTGTCCAAGCCTAACTTTTTTAGCCTTCAGATAATTTTTGTTGTAGGGATTTGTTTCTATTATGATAGGTACTCTTTCAATTACCTCAAGACCAAAACCTTCAAGTGCTACGATCTTTCTCGGATTGTTTGTCATAAGCCTCATTTTCCTTACTCCAAGATCAAGGAGTATCTGAGCTCCCGTTCCAAAATCTCTAAGATCAGCCTGAAATCCGAGTTTATGATTAGCTTCAACAGTATCATACCCCTGATCCTGAAGTCTGTAGGCTTTTATTTTATTTACTATTCCTATCCCTCTACCTTCATGTCCTCTCATATATACAAGTACTCCTTTTCCCTCACTGGCTATAGTTTTTAAGGCTGAGTGGAGTTGTGATTGACAATCACACCTGAGAGATCCAAATATATCCCCCGTTAGACATTCTGAGTGAACCCTTGTAAGAACAGGTTCATCTGGTTTTATCTCTCCCATAACAAGGGCAACATGCTCAGATCCATCCACCTTGTTTCTGTAAGCATAAACTTTAAATGTTCCATATTTTGTTGGAAGATAGGCTTCTGCTTCTCTCTCAACAAGTTTCTCACTTCTTAGTCTGTACTGAACAAGATCAGCTATAGTTATGATCTTAAGCTTGTGTTTCTTTGCAAATTTTATAAGATCAGGAAGTCTCGCCATAGTTCCGTCTTCTTTCATTATCTCGCATATAACACCGGCAGGATAGAGACCGGCAAGCTTTGCAAGATCAACAGATGCCTCGGTATGTCCTGTTCTCTCAAGAACACCTCCCGGCCTTGCCATAAGTGGAAAAACATGACCAGGCCTGATAAAATCTGAAGGTTGTGCATCAGGACTTACTGCAAGCTTTATAGTTACAGCCCTATCATAAGCTGAAATGCCCGTTGTTGTTCCAAACTTAGGATGAGCATCTATTGAAAGACAGAATGCCGTTCCTTTAGGATCGGTATTATTCGCTGTCATTAAAGGTATATCAAGCTCTTTACATCTCTCAGGTGTAAGAGAGAGACATATAAGACCTCTTCCTTCTTTTGCCATAAAGTTTATTGTATCCGGGGAAACCTTTTCAGCAGCCATAACGAGATCACCTTCATTTTCTCTGTCAGGATCATCAACTACTATAACCATTTTCCCTTTTTTAATGTCCTCAATCGCTTCTTCAATACTGTTGAACCTGAAATCCATCTTTCCACCTGCCTTTTTGTTTAAAAATATACATGTCCTAAAAATATTTTCAAATGTTAAGAAATTTTAACAAAAATTTAATAAAAGCTAAAAAATATCTGTATAAAATTTTTAAAAAAACTGGGAGGTAAAAAATGAGAAAAATCTTGTTAACCGCAATATCCTTAAGTTTTGTAAGTTCAGTTTTTGGGGAGGAAATCTCAGATCCTGTTATTAAAAAACTTTATGAAAAAGGTATTTTAACAAAAGAAGAGGCGGTTCAGCTACAAAAAGATCTAACAAAAAAGGAAACTCCCGTTTCTTCAAAATCTAAAAAGTTAAAATTTGGGGGAAAGGCTTACATAGGATACACCTTCACAGATAGAAACAACGGAACAGATGAAGGGAACTTTGAAGTAAGAAGAGGTTATTTTATCACAAAATTCTACTTTAATAAAAAGGATCACATTAGATTTACACTTGATATAACAAGACAGTACAAAAATGAAAATCCTGACGAAGGAAATGAGATTAACTTTAAGATAAAACATCTTTATCTGTACAAAGATATATCTAACATAATTCCTGCAACAGGATTTGAACTGGGGATAGTACACACACCTTGGCTGGATTACGAAGAACATTCAGGATGGTGGTTCAGATCTATTTCAAAAACATTTTACGAGGCTAAAGATGGTGCTCATCTTCTCCCTTCAGCTGATGCAGGATTGGAATTTAAAACCAAAACAGAGTATTTCTCTTCAGAATACGGTATATTTGATGGAGAAGGATACGACCATATAGGAAGAAAAGATAGAGGTAACAAAGGAAATAAACCGATGATAGAAGGTAGGATAACATGGCACATACTTGGTGGTGGAAAGAAAAAACCTAAACCCCTTTCACAAACATACGCAAACATATCACTTCACGCACTAAACAGCTTTAATCACAGGGGATCAGACGATGATCTTACCGTTTACCAGATACATGGAGTTTACAATCAGCCTTTATTCCTTGTGGCAGGTCAGTACATAAAATCCGACTGGTACAAAGATTCTGAAAACAAAGGAAACGGATACTCATTTAACTTTGAGATAAGACCGATAATGGATCATAAGGTATCAATCTTTGGAAGATACGACAGATGGGATTCTAAGAAAAGCAAATACGATAGGGAAATGTTTATATATGGCATAGCATGGCGTATGAACAAATATATAACATGGATCGTAAACGGAATAACAACAGATTACGACAAGGAAAACAGCAAAGACTACAGGAAATATATGATCACTGCGGAAGTTCACTATTAAAGGAGGAATAGCGATGAAAAAAATTACAGCAGGTATTATTCTTGCCGGGTTTTTAAATATTGCTATAGCAGGAGATACGATAAATGGAGCAGGTGCAACATTCCCATATCCTGTGTATGCGGCGTGGGCTTACATGTACTATAAAGAAACAGGCATAAAGCTTAATTACCAGTCTATCGGGTCAGGTGGTGGAGTAAGACAGATAAAAAACAGAACAGTTGATTTTGGAGCTTCTGATGCACCTTTGCCTCCAAAAAAACTCAAAGAATACAAACTGTACCAGTTCCCTGCCATAATAGGAGGGGTTGTTCCTGTTGTTAATATTCCCGGAATTAAGGCAGGTCAGCTTAAACTTGATTCAAAAGCTTTATGCAACATATATCTGGGAAAAATAAAGTACTGGGATAACAAACATCTCAAAAAAATAAATCCTGAAATAAACCTTCCCCATAAAGAGATACAGGTTGTTCACAGGGCTGATGGTTCAGGAACAACAGCCATATTCACAACATATCTCTCGGGTGCCTGCCCAGAATGGGAAAAAAAGGTAGGTTCAGGAAAAGCTGTTAAATGGCCTGTTGGTATAGGAGGAAAAGGGAATGAAGGGGTTGCAAATTATGTTAAAAGGTTAAAGTACTCTATAGGGTATGTAGAGTTTGCTTACGCAAAACAGAATAAGCTTGCATACACACTTCTAAAAAATCCTGCAGGAAACTTTGTTGAACCAAGTATAGAAACATTCAAAGCAGCAGGGGCAACAGCAAATTTTGATCCAAAGAAAGATTTTTACTTGTGGATGGTCAATGCTCCTGGAAAGAAAGCATGGCCTATAGCAGGAGCCTCATTCATTCTTGAAGCAAGGGAAAAAACAGAGATAAACAAAAAGGTAAACAGATTTTTTAAATGGGCTTTTGAAAAAGGAGACAAAATCGCTGAAAGACTTGATTATGTACCACTTCCAGATGAACTTAAGAAGAAGGTATATACATACTGGAAGGAAAATGGGATATACCCTTAAGATTTTACTAAATCTCTCTGCCTATTAGTTTTGAATTATATTATTACGGGTTTATATTCCTTTTTTTGTTATAATGAATACAGATATAAAACAGGTAGGTGTAGATGAAAAAAATAGGAAAACTACCTTTAAAAGATATATTTTTCGGTATAACTTCTTTTTCCGCTTCTTTTTTGGTTTTAACTTTGATATTTATGATAATTTTAGTCCTTTACAAAGAATCATCTCTGGCAATACACAAATTTGGAATAATAAATTTTATACTTACTCAAAACTGGGATCCTGTAAAACAGATATTTGGTGCAGCAGCACCGTTATTTGGAACGATCGTTATAACAATTTTGTCTCTTACTTTAGCAATTCCTGTTGCCCTTGGCATTGCAATTTTTTTGGCTGAAGTTTCTCCACACTTTTTAAAAACCCCTGTTGGTATTGCTATAGAAATGCTCGCTGCTATTCCAAGTATTATATACGGAATGTGGGGTCTTTTTACACTTGCCCCCATAATGGCTGACTACATAGAACCTGCCATTCAGAAAACATTAGGGCAGATCCCATTGATAGGTAAAATTTTTGAAGGAAATCCTCAGGGAATTGATCTTTTCACCGCAAGTGTGGTTTTAAGTATAATGATCATTCCTTTTATAGCAAGTGTATCAAGAGATTCTCTTAATCTTACTCCTGATCTTATGAAGGAATCTGCCTACGCACTTGGTGCAACAAAATGGGATGTTATAAAAGATGTTATGATACCTTACGCAAAACTCGGAATTTACGGTGGAATCGTTTTAGCTCTGGGAAGAGCCTTAGGGGAAACAATGGCTGTCGCATTTGTCTTAGGGAATAGGCACGAAATAACAACATCTTTGTTTGATGCTGCAGCAACTATAACTGTTACCCTTGCAAATGAATTCACAGAGGCAGACTCAGATATTTACCTTTCTTCTCTTTTCTACCTTGCTCTTATTCTGTTTGTCCTTAGCTTTGTGATACTTGCAGTTGCAAAATTTTTCCTTCTCAAAGTTGAAAGAGGATACTCAAGATGAGATACCAAGAAAGATATATAAAAAGGAGAAAAATAGTAAGTTTCATCGCCCTCTCTTTATCAACAGCTGCAGCTCTACTCGGATTGTTCTGGCTTGGATTTATACTGTTTGATGTTCTGAGACATGGAATTTCGGGACTTAATCTTGAACTTTTTACAGAAGATCCTGCACCTCCAGGTATTCCAGGTGGAGGACTAAGAAATGCCTTTGTTGGTCAGCTTGAAATAGTGTTCTTTGCTGTGATTATAGGCGTTCCAGTAGGAATGCTTGCAGGGATATTTATTGCAGAATACGCAAGGGGAACAAAATTTTCCAAAACTGTGTCAATATTATCAGACATAATGGTTAGTGTTCCATCCATCGTCGTTGGTACATTCATCTACGCGATACTTGTTAAACCTATAGGTCATATTAACATAGGTGGAGTCTTAGCTGTAGCTTTCCTATCTGCCATACTATCCTTTATATTTGGTTCTATTCTGAACTTTTTTATAACTAATATGTTTCTCAAAATAATAAAAATATCTTCCGAAAAAACAGTGAAACTGTTAAACCTTACAACCACTACGATAACAGTTCTTTTTGGAATTTTTCTTTTTATCTTTCTCCTCCCAAAACTTGTTGACAAAATTCAGGGATTTAACGGATGGGCAGGTGCAGCTGCTCTTGCATTTATAATGATACCAGTTGTTTTAAGAACAACAGAGGATATGCTCTCCCTTGTACCATGGTCTTTAAGAGAGGCTGCATTTGCATTAGGAGCTACTTATTACAACGTTATAAAAGATGTTGTAATCAGAGCAGCAATGACTGGAATATTTACAGGAATTATACTGGCAATATCACGGGTTGCAGGAGAGACAGCCCCTCTTCTTTTTACATCTTTTAATAACTCTTACTTCACAACAAATATGAACGAACCTATATCTTCACTCACAGTTACAATATTTGTTTATGCTACCGGTCCTTATGAGGACTGGCATACAAAAGCATGGGCAGCATCCTTTGTGATCACATTCTTTATACTATTTGTTACTATTATAGCCAGATATATAATACATATGAAATACAGAGGATAGGTGAATAAATGACTGAGAAAGAAAAGATAAAAGTGAAAAATTTCTACTTCTGGTATGCAGGTTCTAAAGATCCTGCACTGAAAAATATAAACATTCCCGTTTATGAGAAAAAGGTCACAGCCCTTATAGGTCCATCAGGATGCGGAAAAACAACCCTCCTCAGATCATTTAACAGAATGCATGATTTATATCCAGGAAATAAATACAAAGGGGAAATACTACTTGATGGGGAAAATATATTAAAAGATGATTACGATCTTATAAAACTTAGATCAAAAGTTGGGATGGTATTTCAGAAACCAACTCCCTTTCCAATGAGTATATTTGACAATGTGGCTTACGGACTTAAGTTAAGAGGAATAAAGGACAGAAAAGTACTGGAAGAAAAAGTTGAAAAAGCTCTAAGACAGGCTGCTTTGTGGGATGAGGTAAAAGACAGGCTAAAGGATTCTGCATCTGGTTTATCAGGGGGACAGCAGCAAAGACTTGTTATAGCAAGGGCTCTCGCTGTAGAGCCTGAAGTTCTTCTTTTTGATGAACCAACATCCGCCCTTGATCCAATATCAACAAGCAAAATCGAAGAGCTTGTCGTATCGTTAAAAGAGACGGTAACTATTATTATTGTTACACATAATATGCAGCAGGCTGCAAGGGTTTCTGATTACACAGCATTTATGTATCTTGGAGAACTTATAGAGTTTGATAAAACTGATATTATATTTACAGCACCAAAAGAGAAACTGACAGAAGATTATGTCAGTGGAAGATTTGGATAAAGGGGGAAGATATGCTTTTAAAACCAAGACTTGAAAAGATTAGAGACAGCCTAATAAAGATGGCTGAGCTTGCGGATCTTATGATTGAGAATGCAGTCAAAGCTATAATAGAGCATAACCCTGAGTATCTTAAAATTGTAGATGAACTTGAACCTAAAGTTGATCAGATGGAAGTGGAAAATGAAACCCTTATAATAACAACAATAGCAAGATTTCAGCCTGAAGCCAAATATCTGAGAATGCTCGTTATGGATCTGTTTGTTAATAGGGATCTTGAGCGTATAGGAGATCATGCAGAAAATATCAAAGAGCAAGCAGAAAGAATCTTAACAAAACCTAAGCTTAAGGAATACGTAGATCTTCCAGTAATGACAGACATTGTTATAGGTATGGTAAGGGATGCTGTAAAATCCCTTGAGACCTTAGATACAGAACTTGCGAGGGATGTTATATCAAGGGACGACAAAGTCGACGCCCTTCACGAACAAATAATAAGAGAAATATACACATATATGGTGGAAGATCCAAGAACTATAAAAGTAGGGATAAGGTTGATAACAGTTTCATCAAACCTTGAGAGAGTTGCAGACATAGCAACAAACCTTGCAGAAGAAGTTATATATATGAAAGAGGGAAAAATGCTCAGACACCAGAACTTAGGTGAATAATGGAAGTATCTCTGAAAGACACCCTTGTAAGTTTTCTTGATTTTCTTAAAGAAGGGTTGATTGTTATAGATCAAAACAAAAATATACAATATATGAACAGGTATGCAAAAGATCTGCTTAATGTGAAAAATCCAGAAGGAAAGAGATTTTCACAGGTTGTTGAAAACAACTATCTTTATTCATTGATAAGTGCTGACATTAAGAACCAACTACAGGAAGAAATAATAATAAATGGTGATATATTTCTGGCTAAAGTTCTAAACATAAACGGAAAAAAGGTCATCCATTTTCAGGACATCACACCTTTTGAGATATACAAACAGGCAAAAAAAGATTTCGTTTCAAATGTATCACACGAGCTTAAAACACCCATAACAGTCTTGAAAGGTGTTATTGAAACGCTGGAAAATGAAGAAAACCCCGAAGTAATAAAAGGATTTCTAAAAAAAGCAAAAAAAAGAATACACCAGATGGACAGTCTGATCAACGATCTACTCATACTTGCAAAGTTAGAGTCAAAAGAAGAGAAAATCCAGAAGAAAAAAGTTAAACTCAGAGGGCTTGTAAACCAGATAATTGATGATCTGCAGCATATAGCTTCTGAAAAAGGCGTGAAGGTCAAAAATTCAGTTTCTTCAGATTTCACAGTTTTTGTTGATGAAAAAAAATTCAACATCTTACTGAAAAACCTCATTGAGAACGCAATAAAATATAACAGACAAGGTGGCTTAGTATATGTAAATGCAGATAAGAAAGATAAATATGCCTATATAACTGTTTCCGATACAGGTATAGGAATTCCTAAAGAAAGCCTTCCACTGATATTTGAAAGATTTTACAGGGTAGATAAATCAAGGAGCAGAAATGTTGGAGGAACAGGACTTGGACTTTCCATAGTAAAACATATAACCGAAGCCCATAACGGAAAAGTTGAAGTGGAAAGCCAGATGGGGGAAGGTTCAAAATTTACAATAAAACTACCGGTTGAGTGAAGATGCTTGTAATATTCACTGATCTCGATGGATCTCTTCTAAACCATAATGACTACTCTTACAAAGATGCTTTACCTTCACTCAACAGAATAAAAAAGCTAAAAATTCCCTTAATATTTACATCAAGTAAAACAAGAATAGAGATAGAACTGCTCCAAAAAGAGATTGGAATAAAAGAACCATTTATAGTAGAAAATGGAGCAGCCATATTCTTTCCTGAAAATTACAGAAATTTTAAACTTGACCTGCCTAAATATAACGGCTACAGAACCATTATTTTAGGTAAAGATTATAAATACATAAGACAGTTTATTAATGAAATAAAAAAAGAGATCCCAATCAGAGGATTTGGGGATATGAGCGTAGAAGAGATAGCAAAACTCACAGATCTTCCTGTTGAAAAAGCAAGATACTCAAAGATAAGGGAGTTTACAGAGCCTTTCATATTAGAAGACGTATCAAAACTTCCACTGCTTGAAAAAAAGGCAGAAAAATACGGACTCAAAATTACCAGAGGGGGAAGATTTTTCCATCTAATAGGAAAAGGTCAGGACAAAGGAAAAGCCGTAAAGCTAACAATAGATATATTCAGGAAAAACTTAGGTCAGGTAAAAACAGTTGGCATAGGAGACAGCAAAAATGATCTGCCGATGCTTCAGGTCGTTGACATTCCTGTTTTAATACCCAAAATTAATATGGAGTATGAAAATACCAACATCAAAGGGATTATCAAAGCTTCTTACCCGGGGAGTAAAGGTTGGAACGAGGTTGTGTGGAGATTAATAGATGAATTTGAAAAAAATGAGTATTGATCTTTTCCTTTATGGAATAAATTCCGTAAAACCTGAAAACCTTATTCCCGAAAAAATCACCCTAAAAAATAACTATATAGAGATAAATAGGGATAAATATCCTTTAAAAAACGGCATTTATATATTTGGAAGTGGAAAAGCATCAGTCGAGATGGCAAAAGCTTTAGAGGAAATCTTGGCAGATTTTATTATAGATGGAACTGTTGTCTGCAACTACACACAAAAACTAAAAAAAATAAAAGTTATAGAAGGAAGTCATCCTGTACCAGATGAAAAAAGCCTTAAAGCAGGAGAAACTCTACTAAAAAAAATTTCATCTCTAAAAGAAAATGACTTTTTTGTATATCTTTTATCAGGAGGAAGCTCAGCTCTAATTGAAAAACCCATCCCACCTATAACACTCAAAGATCTCCAGACAACAACACAGATCCTGCTAAAACATTCTGTTCCCATTGAAGAAATAAACATCATTAGAAAACATCTTTCAATGATCAAAGGAGGAAGATTAGGACACTCCACAAAAGCAAAGGGAATAGTTCTGGTCATATCTGATGTGATAGGAGACGATCTTTTTACAATAGGCTCAGCACCTTTATATTACGATCCATCAACCTACAAAGATGCTTATACTATTTTGAAAAAACACAATATATTTGACGATTTACCACAAAATGTAAAAAAAGTCATTGAAAAAGGAATAAAAGGAGAAATAAAGGAAACCCCGAAAAGAGAAAACCCAAACATAAAACATTACATAATCGGGAGCAATATAGATGCACTTAAAAAAATAAAAGAAAAAGCAGATAAAAATATAAAAACATACATAATGACATCACAACTGAAAGGAGAAGCAAGAGAGGTTGCCAAAGCAATAGTTTCAATAGGTAAAGAAATTAAAAAAAGCTCCAATCCCTTTGATCCACCTGTATGTCTTCTATTTGGAGGCGAAACAACGGTTAATGTTAAAGGAAATGGAAAGGGAGGGAGAAACCAAGAACTGTGTCTCTCTGCCCTTATAGAAATAAAAAATATCCCAAGTATCGTTATACTTTCTGGAGGAACAGACGGTATAGATGGAAACTCGGAAGATGCAGGAGCAGTAGTTAACAGCAGTTCTTATGAAAAAGCGATAAAATTAGGGCTTGATCCATACCAATACCTTAAAAATAATGATTCAAACAGTTTTTTCAAAAAAATTGGTGACAATATAAAAACAGGTTATACAGGAACAAATGTTATGGATATAACAATAATGCTAATCGGAGGATAGCATGTTAGTATTACCAAGAGCAAGATTTTCAACAGCTTTAAGAGAAGACGCCAGAAAAAAAATTGAAAATTTAGGATACGCCGACATAGTTGTGGGAATACCATCATATTACAGCCAGTTCACCATATCCCATGTTGTTGAACAGGTAGCAAAAGGACTTGATAAATACTTCAATAACAAAAAATGTCTAATTTTTGTTTCTGACGGAGGATCAACTGATGATACGAGAGAAATCGCACAGGAGATAGACATATCAAAATACAACATTGAAAAAATAGTATCAATTTACAGAGGTATACCTGGAAAAGGATCAGCATTAAGGGCTGTTTTTGAGGCAGCAGAATTCTTGAGAGCAGAAGCCGTTGCAACATTCGATTCTGACCTTAAATCAATAACGCCAGAATGGGTAAAAAATATTATAGAACCGATTTACGAAGGCTACGATTATGTATGTCCTTATTACAAAAGGTACAAATTTGATGGAACGATAACAAACACCATAGCCTACAATCTAACAAGGGCATTATACGGCTACAGAATAAGGCAGCCGATAGGTGGAGATTTTGGAATGTCCAGAAAACTTATAAAAGACTACTTAGACAAAGATGTATGGGAAACAGATGTTGCTAAGTTTGGAATAGATATATGGATGACAACAACAGCGATTGTTGACGGCTACAAAATATGTCAGGCAAGATTAGGGGCAAAGATACATCAGGAAAAAGACCCCGGCAGAGATCTTTCCCACATGTACAGGGAGGTTGTTGGAACTATATTCAGACTTATGGAAAATTACGATTATTTCTGGAAAAAAATTAAAGGATCAAAAGATGTCCCTATAGTTGGAGATTTTGTTGGAATAGAGCCGGAACCTTTTGAGATAGATCAGCAGAGCTTGATTGAATACTTCAAATTAGGCTACAACAACTTTGGCGGTGTCTGGAGGTCTATTTTGGAACCGGATGATTTTAAGATAATTGAAAAACTTTTTATGGAGGAAAAGCCTGAAAACTTTATAATGCCTATAGAAACATGGGTTCGGATTGTCTACAGGTATGCAGACTACTTCCATACAACACCAAGACAGAAATTTAAAGTTCTTGATACAATGATACCTCTGTACAACGGAAGAGTTGCATCCCTTGTTAATGAACTTAAAGACAAAACAGATGAAGAAGCAGAGGAATACTATAACAAACAGGCAGAAATATTTGAGAATATGAAGGATTATCTTATAAAATTGTGGGATTAGGAGGGTCATATGGCTGACTTTTTTCAAAACGGAGTTATAACTACACTACAAAAATTAGGAAGCAGATCTCTTGAAGAACTTGAATATGAGCTTGAACTTTTCGCTCAGAGAAGAAATATGGTTCTTCTATTGCCTTCCTTATATTCTGAGTTTGAAGGCCCTGCAATGCCAAAGATTGTAGAAGAATTAAAAAAAATAAGATACCTTTACAAAATAGTTCTTTCTTTAGATAAAGCTTCAGAGGAAGAGTTTAGAAAAGTAAAAAGAATAATGTCAGACATTCCTACACAGGTTGATGTTATATGGCATGACGGACCCAGAATGCAAAAACTTTACGATCTGCTTAGGGAGGCTGGTTTTACGGTAGATATTCCTGGAAAAGGAAGGTCTGTATGGATGTCTTTAGGCTACATTTTATCTGATATAAAAGCCTACGCTATCGCTCTCCATGATTGTGATATAGTTAATTACTCAAGAGAACTTCCCGCAAGGCTATTTTATCCAGTTGTATCACCAGCTCTTGATTTTGAATTTGCGAAGGGATATTACGCCAGAGTTACAAACAAATTATATGGAAGAGTTACAAGACTTTTCTACACCCCATTGATAAGAGCTTTAATGAAAATATTAGGTTGTAAACAGTTTTTAGTTTATCTTGACAGTTTTAGATATGCACTGTCTGGAGAGTTCTCATTCATAAGAAGTTTAGCAAGGGGTATTAGGATTTCTCCAACATGGGGTCTTGAAGTCTCAATGCTGAGTGAGGTTTATAATAACACCTCTTTTAATAGAGTTTGTCAGGTTGAGGTAATGGAAACTTACGAACATAAACATCAAAAACTGAAAAAAGGAACTCCTTCAGAGGGTCTTGTTAAAATGGCTTCAGATATAGCCAAAACACTTTTCAGGGTTCTTGCACACGATGGATTTGTTTTTTCAAATGGTTTTTTCAGAACATTAATAACTACTTATCTACAGGAAGCAAGGTACGCTATAGAAAAATATAACGCTTTATCACTTATAAATGGTCTTGAATACGATAGACATAGTGAGATTGAGGCGATTGAGGCTTTTGTTCAGGCATTAAAAGTTGCCGAGGAAGACTTCAGAAAAGACCCTGTAGGCGTTCCGTTAATGTCTGCATGGGTAAGGGTAAGGGCTGCACTTCCTGATATTTCAGAAAAACTAATACAGGCTGTAAAAGCGGACAATGAAGATCCTTAAAGCTCCCATAAGGCTGTAGTAAGGTATTTTTCTCCCCCATCAGGGCAAACAAAAACAATAACTCCTTCCTCAATCTCCCTTGCTATCTGGACAGCAGCCTCAAAAGCAGCACCGGAAGACTGTCCAACAAAAACACCCTCCTTTCTGGCAAGATCCCTTGCCCTTTGATATGCTATATCAGTTCCGATAAACATAGTTCTGTCAAGTCTATTTTCATCAAAAATTCCCGGTTTTATGGACGTTTCAATGTACTTTAAACCTTCTATACCATGAAATGGGCTGTCAGGCTGAACACCTATAACCTGTATTTCAGGATTGAATATTTTCAATCTCCTACCTGTTCCCATTATTGTCCCGCCAGTTCCTATACCAGCGATAAAATGTGTTATCCTGTGTTGTGTTTGTTCCCATATTTCAACTGCTGTAGAATAAAAATGGGATCTCCAATTAGCATCATTATTGTACTGATCAACATAACAGTATTTATCTGGGTATTTCTCTATAAGATCCCTAACAAAAATGATAGCCCCATCTGTACTTTGAAGCGGATCAGTATAATGTATTTTTGCACCGTACGCCTGAATAATTCTTTTTCTTTCTTCACTTACATTTGACGGCATAGCAAGCTCTACCCTGTATCCTAAAGCTGTTCCTACCATTGCCAGAGCTATACCTGTGTTTCCGGATGTTGCATCAAGAATTATTTTGTCCTTTGTCAGTTTCCCTGATTGAATAGCCTCAAGTATCATCCTCGTTGCAGGTCTGTCTTTTACAGAACCCCCCGGATTATAACCTTCAAGCTTTGCGTATATCTCAACAGGTTTTTCTTTCAGATCCTCTGGAAGAGATTTTTTTAGTTTTAACAGAGGTGTATTTCCAACAAGCTCAAGTATGGAATTTCTCTCCTTTCTGACCGGTTCATCATGCTCTCCTAAAATCCACAATTCCCATCACCTTCATTTATATTTGTATATAAAGTTATAAAATTCTATCCTTTTTCGGATAGTTTTTGAAGTGCCTTTTTTAAAGCTGTCTGTAGGTCTGTGCTTTCTTTGACAGCCTCCCTTGCTGCTTTGACAGAATCCTTTTTTTCAAAACCAAGATTTGTAAGAGCCTGAACAATATCATCAACAATCTCCAAACGGACAAAATCTAATTTTCCCTTCAATTCAAGGATTATACGCTGAGCTGTTTTTTTCCCTATTCCATGAACCTCTGAAAGTGCTTCCACATCACCATCCTCTATTATCTGGAGAAGTTCTCCTACTGAATACCTTTTTAGTATTGAAAAAGCATGCTTAACCCCAACACCAGAAACAGTTAAAAATTTATCAAAAAGATCCCTTTCTTCAATCGTTTTAAAACCGTACAAGACTATCTCATCTTCTTTTAGATTAATCCTTGTAAAAACCTTTACATCTTCCGAAGTAAAATCAGAGGGAGATAGTATCTTAAAACCAAATCCATTTTTTTCAAGAACTATGAAATCCTCACCTTTGTTAACGATTTTCCCCTTTATATACTCAAGCATAACATCCCCACAACTTTTTTCAGTATAAATATAACAATTTTTGTATTAAAATTAATATAAAGTCGGGAGGTTGGGATTCATGATAAACCTACCAATGATAATAGGCGGTCAAAAAGTAGAAAAAAAAGAAAAAATAGATGTTGTATACCCGTACACTCAAGAGGTTATAGGACAGGTTCCAAAAGGAGATACTCAGGACGTTGAAAAAGCCGTAGAAAAAGCAAAAATAGGTTTTGAAAAACTTAAAGCTCTCTCCTCATACGAAAAATATAAAATCCTTATGAACGCTGCCTCTCTTCTTGAAAAAAGAAAAGAGGAGTTTGCCAAAACAGTAGTTTATGAGGTTGGAAAAACAATCAGAGAAGCAAGGACAGAAGTGGAAAGATGCATAACAACAATTATCTTCTCTGCCGAAGAATCAAAAAGAATTGAGGGAGAGTATGTCCATATAGATGCCGCTCCCAACGGAAAAGGCAAAAAGGGTTTTTATTTTAGAGAACCGGCCGGTATAGTTGCAGCGATAACACCCTTTAACTTTCCCCTTAACCTTACTGCTCACAAAATAGCACCCTCCATAGCAGCAGGCTGTCCCTT
>Ga0256832_1000347_pt1 | contig 28979 bp, 28 predicted proteins | sample 134614metaG_FD_190534 | JGI IMG/M metagenome (GOLD analysis project Ga0256832, IMG submission 190534) | Hydrothermal vent microbial communities from Lau Basin, Pacific Ocean - 134-614 | ecosystem: Environmental > Aquatic > Marine > Hydrothermal vents | place: Pacific Ocean: Lau Basin | collected...
CGTCCATGTTCATGATGGAAATCAGGTCGACGAAGGTGGACTACAGGCGCGAAGCGCCTAAAGAGCCCGAGTTTACTCGGTGAATACGGTCGGAAAGGAAAGACTCAAGATTTGTCAGTCAACCAGCTTCGGAGGTCTGCGAGACCTCCGAAGTCTCCACGCCGCATTAGCCCACCGCGTCCTCGCCGCCATCCACGAAAATGATACTGCCCGAAATCCACGACACTTCGGGCGTGGCCAGGGCGGCGATGGTGTTCGCCACATCCTCGGGCGTGGTCATGCGCCCGCCCGGATTACGGCGGATGCTGGCCTCGATGATCTGCTCGTGGCCCGGAATCTGTCGCAGCGCGGGGGTGTCAGTCACACCGGCCTGGATGCAGTTCACCAGGATGCCATCCTTGCCCAGCTCCATGGCCAGTTGTCGGGTGTGCGATTCCAGCGCGGCCTTGGCCGCGGACACCGCGCCATAACCGGGCACCACCCGGTGCGATCCCTCCGACGTCATGGAGAAAATCCGGCTGCCCCGACCCAGCATCCCCTCTCGGTAGAGGGCCTGTGTCCAGTAGACCAGGGAATGCGCCATGACCTCCAGGGTCATGTTCATGGACGCCGGATCGATGGCATCCTCGGGTTTTTCGGCGATGAAGGGCTTGAGCGTGCCAAACGCCAGGGAGTGCATCATCAGCCAGATATATGGCTCGCCCGACGCCTCCAGCTCCGCTTTCATCTTCTTGATGGCCCGGGCCCGCTTGCGCTCATTGGTGGCGTTCATGTTGAAATACACCGCCTTGACGCCCTTGGCTTCGATGTCACTGATAAGCGCCCGCACTTTGGGCATGGTCTGTTTCATGTCCAGATGCACGCCGAAGATATTCATGCCTTTCGAAGCAAGCTTCAGGGCCGTGGCCGCGCCAAACCCGCTGGAAGCGCCCAGAATCAGCGCCCATTTGCCTTTCAGGGGGGATTCGCAATCGCTCATATTGAAATATATCCTCCGTGGAATGAATGGAATGAATCAGCAGCCTATTCTAAGGCTAAAACCCATCCTTGCCAAAAACGTCGCGTCGAGCGATCCATGGCTTTGAAAATAAGGGAGGTAAACCGGGAAACCGATAGACCAGTAAACCGGGTGGAGGAGTGAATCGGCCCAGTCTCCCCGCTGTGGTCTACCGACCTACCGGATTCCGTTTTCTGCCGCCTCCGGCGTCTATTCCCATATCCCCGTCGAAATAGGGCGGGACTCCATCATCCCTCCTATGGTTTCGACATAGCTCACGCCCCTTCGAAACGCCTCGCATAAGGCTTTATCTTTGCAGCTTTTTTGCAGGATCGTCGCCACGCTTTCGGGAGAAATCCATCCTGTCAAAGAAACAAGAGCGCCCAGCAAAATGACCGACGCCCGCACGGGGTCTTTTTCCCCGCCATCGGGCTCGGTGGGCGCCATCACTACATCGACATCATGCCGCCGCGGCGGGCGGCGCACCTGGGACGCATTCATAATCAGCAATCCACCCGGCTTGACGCTGTATTCCAGCATCTCCGCCGCTTCCCGGCTGGCAAGGACGATGACATCAGGAGGACTGTGAGGCGTTGGAGCCAGGGGGGCGTCGCTGATGACCATCAGACATTGCAGCACCTGGCCTTGCGAGCTGGAAGAAATACAAACCGCGCGCCATCCCTCCTCCATCGCAGCCTCGAGGAACACCTGGCTCACATAGAGGATGCCTTGATCCGGGGCTCCTGCAAAAAGAACGTACGCTTCCATGGTTTCTCTTGCCATCATTGTTGCATAGAAGCCCCGGCGTTGGTATGATCTTGCGCAGGTTTGGGAAACAGACGTTCATCGCTGTTTCATCTGCATCAGCCTCACAAACCCGCTGCTGAGCCTCCGCTCCTCACATGCGTCTTCCCGCCTGAACGGTACTGACTTATGACCACCCTGTTGATTCGTCACGCCGATCTCCTCGTCACCATGGACGACCAACGCCGCCAGATTCCCGATGGCGGCCTCTACGCCGAAAATGGCGTCATCATGCAGGTGGGGCCCACCTCCGAACTGCCCGACGCCGCGGATACGATCATCGACGCCCGCGGGCGCATCGTCATCCCCGGCCTGGTGAACACCCACCATCATTTTTACCAGACTCTGACCCGGGCCGTGCCCGCGGCCCAGGACGCCAACCTGTTCAACTGGCTGGTGACGCACTATCCCATCTGGGCGGGCCTCACGCCCGAAGCGGTCTATGTCTCCGCAAAAGTGGCCATGGCCGAACTCATGGCCTCGGGCTGCACCACCTCCTCCGACCATCTCTACATTCTGCCCAACGGTAGCCGCATCGACGACGAGATCCAGGCTGCGGTGGAGATGGGCATGCGCTTCCACGCGGCCCGCGGCTCCATGAGCCTGGGCGAGTCCGACGGCGGGCTTCCCCCCGACAGCGTGGTCGAGGACGAAGACTTCATCTTGCAGGACACGCGGCGGGTCATCGAGACCTATCACCAGCCCGAACGCTTTGGCATGATTCGCGTCGTCGTCGCTCCTTGCTCCCCCTTCTCGGTCACGCCCGACCTGATGCGGGAAAGCGCGGCCCTGGCCCGCAGCTACGGCGTCCATCTGCACACGCACCTGGCCGAGACGCTGGACGAGGAGCAATTCTGCCTGGAACAGTTCGGGCGTCGCCCGGCCGAGTACGCGGAGGATTTGGGCTGGATGGGCGAGGACGTGTGGCACGCACACGCCGTCCACATCAACGACCAGGAAATTCAGCTCTTCGCTGAGACGGGCACGGGCGTGGCCCATTGCCCCAGCTCCAACATGCGCCTGGCCAGCGGCATCGCACCCGTTCGGGCCTATCTGGACGCGGGGGTGAATGTGGGGCTGGGCGTAGATGGCAGCGCCAGCAACGATGGTAGCAATCTGCTGGCCGAGGCCCGCATGGCCATGCTCTTGCAGCGCGTCCTGGGCGCGCCCGACGCGCTTTCGGCCGAGGAGGCGCTGTGGCTGGCCACCCGCGGCGGGGCCCGCAATCTGGGCCGGGACGATATCGGCTATCTGGCTCCGGGCATGGCCGCGGACGTGGTCGCGTTTCGGCTCGACCGGCTGGATTACGCGGGCGGCCTGCATGATCCTATGGCCGCCCTCGCCTTCTGCAACCCCACGCCCGCCGATTTCGTCGTCATCAACGGGCGTCCTCGCATCCTCGACGGCCAGTTCGTCGATTTGAAACTTCCGCCTCTGATCCTGCGTCACAACGACATCGCCCGCGCCCTGGTCAACGGCGAATTGTAAACGATCCCCAACTGATCCCTGATTACTGAACACTGATAACTGATAACTCCCTCCAATGCCACGACTCCCCCGATTCCCAATCCAAATCCTAATCCTAATCCTAACCTCCATCCTCCTCGCCGCCTGCGGGGTTCCGGCCCTGGATGGACCCACGGCCACGCCCGCGCCCACGCCCATCACCACGCCCTTCGCGGGCATTCGCGAAGACCCCCAGCGCCTCACCCTTATCCAAACCGACCTGCCCGCGGGCTTCCGCAAGGTGGACAACACCTCCCTTCATTCCGGGCATAACGCTGTCCTGTTCATGAATCCTGAAGCGGTGAAGGCGGGATCGGGCCAGGATGTGTTGGGCGTGGTGGATGAGATCACCATCTACGAGGATGACGCGGACGCCCGGGACGCGTTCGAGAACGATCTGCGGACGACGGAGGCTGATATCGCCAACGATGTGGCCGGGGCGGAGAACGTGGATGGGGATAGCATTCGAGTGGCCGCGTACGAGCCTGCGCTGGATGGCGCGGATTTGCAACGCGCATTCAAGGTCAGCTATCAGCTTGGCGACCAGAAAATCTACGAATATCGCTATCAATTCATGGTCAGCAATGCGATTGCGAACGTGATTGTGACCACCCGGGCGCAGGCGAATGGCGGGGAATCGGAGGACGCCCGGGCCCAGGCCGACGCCATCGCCCAGGCGCAGGTGGATAAACTCAACGATTACCGCGCAGCACCGCAATAGATGCCGCCACGACGCTGAACCCGGGGGCTCGCTATGGAAACCATCCTCGTCCCACTCTCCCGGCCCGATCAGGCGGCCATCCTGTCCACCTTCATCCTGCCTGTGGCCCGCGGTGAGCGCGCCCGCGTGATCCTGCTGCATATCCATCCCCCGCGTTTCGGCGGCGAAAATGAGCACAACGGCGGGGATGCGGAATCCGAGAATGCGGCCGCCTGGCTGGATGAAGCCGCCCGGCTCTTCGAAGATGTGGATGTGCGGGTGCAGGTGGCGCAGCGGATGGCGCAGACGGTGGCCGGGGGCATCCGCGACGCGGTGGCCGAATTCAAACCCGATCTGCTGGCACTGAGCTGGCGGCGGCCCGGGCCCGATGAGGAGGATGAAGACGTCACCCTGGGCGATCTTTTGCTGGACGTGCCCTGCGATCTCGTGGTCTGGCGGGGGAATTATGCGGCGCCGCCTCCCCATCGGGTGCTCATTCCCAGCGCCGGCGGCCCCAACGTCACCCTGGGCTTCCGCTTCGCGGAAGATTTCCATCGGGCGTATGGCAGCCGGGTGGTGCTGTTGACGGTTTTGTCCAAAAATGCGGACGAGGCCGCAGTGCAAGCGGCCCGATCGGCCCTGGAAGCCCGCGCCCACACCCTCCTGGCCGAGACGAGCATCCCGCCCGACGCCGTCGCCTATGAAGTGGTGCGGGCCGCGTCGCCCGAGGCGGGCATCCTGCAAATGGCCACGCCCGAACACGCGGACGTGGTCATCATCGGCGCGTCCCGCGAGGGCGTGATCCATCGCATCCGCTTCGGCGAGATTCCGGAAAAGGTCGCGGCCCGGGCCCGCATCCCCGTCCTCGTGGTCAAACGCCCGTTGCCCCGGCGCACGACCCTGTTTCGCAAGGCGTGGGACGCCATCGCCGCCATCACGCCCAACCTGACCGAGGCCGAGAAGATTGAAGTCTACCGCGAGGGGCGGCGCAACGCCCGCACGACGCGCGACTTCATCACCATGATCGCGCTCTCCACCGTCATCGCCACCCTGGGCCTCATGCTCAACGCGCCCGCGGTCATCATCGGGGCCATGCTCATCGCCCCCCTCATGGGCGCCATCATCGCCATGGGGCTGGGCGTGGTGCAGGGGGATGCGCGGCTGATGAAGCTGGGGATGCAGACGACGGCCTGGGGCGTGCTCGTCACCCTGGCGGTCAGCTTCGGCATGGAGCTGATGCTGCCGTTCAATGACCTCACGTCGGAGATCCTGGCCCGATCCTCGCCCAATCTGCTGGATCTGGGCGTGGCGCTGGCCGCAGGCGCGGCGGGCGCGTACGCCCTGGCCCGCAAGAACGTCTCCTCCTCCCTGCCCGGCGTCGCCATCGCCGTGGCCTTGATCCCTCCTCTGGCGGCCACGGGCATGGCGTTGGCGTTGGGGGCCTGGAGCATCGCCCTGGGCGCGGGGCTGCTCTTCCTCACCAACCTGGTGGGCATTGTGGCCATGAGCAGTTGGGTTTTCCTGACGATGGGATTTCAGCCGCAGTACGGGCGCAGGGAGCGAATGCGCCTTTTCTCTCGTAGCGCCCGCGGCATCCTGGTCATGATCCTGCTGATTAGCATCCCTTTGGCCGTGGTCACCGTCCAGCAGCTCGATCAGCAAAGAATGCAAGAGGCCATCAAGCAATCATTGCACGCGGAGATGGGCGTCCTGCCCGACGTCGCCCTGCGGGACTGGTCCTACCAGGTGGTCGATGGAACCGTGCAACTGGAGCTGGAGGTGGAGAGCGAAGAGCCCCTTTCTCATAACGACGTGGGGACGTTGCAAGAGAAACTGGCGGATCGCCTGGGCCAGCCTGTGGAGATCACCCTGAAGATCATCCCCGTCATCCGCCTGCAACCCGTCTACCCTGAGGTTGATCAAAAGTAGGTTGGGTTTTTGTAAAATCACCAGTTTTTGGGGTATACTTGGCGATTGGGCGGACACCGCCCTTTTTTCACGTCTTTCATCCATCCCACACGCCCTGCACGGCCCCGAAGCCTGTGCCCAAACGGGTGCTTCGGCGGTTCAGGGCGGAGGCCAACAACAAATCAAGGAGTCACCAACATGGCATTAGTCACCCTCAAAGAACTTTTGGAGGCGGGCGTCCATTTCGGGCACCGCACCAAGCGCTGGAACCCCAAGATGCGCAAGTATATCTTCACCGAGCGCAACGGGGTTCACATCATCGACCTGCAACAAACCGTTTCCCAGCTGCAGAAAGCCTACAATTACATGCGCGATCTGGCGCAAAACGACGGGGTTGTGCTCTTCGTAGGCACCAAGCGGCAGGCTGCTCCCATCATCGTGCAAGAAGCCAACCGGGCGGAGATGCCCTATGTGGACAAGCGCTGGCTGGGCGGCACCCTGACCAACTTCAAAACCATCCGCTCCCGCGTGGATTATCTCATCGAGCTGGAGCAACGCCGGGACCGGGGCGAGTTCAACCGTCTACCCAAGAAAGAGGCCCTGAAGCTGAACGAGGAGATCGAGCGCCTGGAGCGCCGCGTGGGCGGTTTGCGCCGCTTGCAGCGTCTGCCCGACGCCCTCTTCATCGTGGACACCCGCCGCGAGGAACTGGCCGTGAAAGAGGCCAACAAGCTGAACATCCCCATCGTGGCCCTGGTGGACACCAACTGCGATCCCGACCCCATCGACCTGCCCATCCCCTCCAACGACGACGCCATCCGCGCCATCAAGCTGATGGTGGGCAAGATGGCCGACGCCATCATCGAGGGCAAGCAATTGCGCGAGACCCTGGAAGCGGAAGAGGAAGAGGAGCGCATCGCTGCGGGCGAAGTTCCCGCCGCTACCTGGACCCCGCCCGAGGAGCGTCCCGAGGACGAATTGCTTGGGCCCTCCACCCTGGCCAAGCTGGAAGCGGGCATTGGCTCCGACGAAGAGGAATCGGAAGCGTCCAAGGCTGCGGAAGAGAAAGGCGAGGCCGAAAAGGCCGCCAAGGGCGAGGACGCCGAAGCAAGCGCCGAGGGCGCTGAGGCGAAGGAAGCCGTCGAGACCAAAGAAAGTAAGGACTGAGGAAGCAACCGGCCTCCGAGACCGTTCTCTGATGCGCTCCTTCCGGACTGCTTCAATGGCTCGGAGGTCTTTTTACGCCCTCGCACATTGAACCCATCTTAAATCAAATCACCCTATCGTCAAATCAGGAGATAGATAAACATGGAAATCACCACCCAAATGGTCAAGGAACTGCGTCAGGCTACGGGCGCTGGCGTTTTGGATTGCCGCAAGGCCCTGGAGGCCGCCAACGGCGACTTCGACAAGGCTGTGACATTGTTGCGCGAGAAAGGTTTGGCCGCGGCCGCGAAGAAGGCCAGCCGCGAGGCCAAAGAGGGCCTCATCGGCTACTACGTGCATCCCGGCGCCAAAATGGCCGCCATCGTTGAGGTCAACTGCGAGACCGACTTCGTGGCCCGCACGCCCGAATTCCAGCAGTTCGCCAAGGATATGGCCATGCAAGTCGTGGCCGCGCGTCCGCGCTGGCTGACGCCCGAGGACGTGCCCGCCGAGGTCATCGAGGCGGAGAAAGACATCTACCGCAAGCAACTGGCCGAGGAAGGCAAGCCCGAGCACATCATGGATCGCATCATCGAGGGCAAGCTCAAGAAGTTCTATGAGGAAAACTGCCTCATGGAGCAGGGCTTCATCAAAAACCCCGACGTCAAGATCAAGGACCTGGTTACGGAACAGGTCGCCCGGTTGGGCGAGAATATCCGAATCCGCCGCTTCGCACGCTTCGAAGTCGGGGCCGAATAACACCAACCGCCATGAGCCTGGGAATCATCGATTTCCAGGCTTTTTTGTAGAGGCTGTTATGCACTTTGGCTTCGTCAAAGCTCAGAATCATCGCGTTGGGAGTTGGAACTCGCCGCTGATAACCCGGATGCAACGGATTTTCGCGGATTTTTCAAAAGGACGCCATCCTTTTTCAGTGAAAAATCCGCGCTGATCTGTCGCATCAGCGTCATCCGCGGCGAATTGAGCCGCACGCGATGTGACATGCCGCGCAAACGACGGAAAGTTCATAACAGACTCTAGGATGAGGATGCGAAAAATGACCGACCTGAAATATCATCGTATTTTGCTCAAACTTGGAGGCGAGGCCCTGGCCGGGCCCGGTGGCTTCGGCATCGATCCCAAGCAGGCCGAAGTCCTGGCCGCCAAGGTAAAGGCTGTGCATGATCTGGATGTGCAGGTGGCCATCGTCATCGGCGCGGGCAACCTGTGGCGGGGCGCGCAGGGCTTGGCCCACGGCATGGAGCGCACCACCGCGGATCACATGGGCATGTTGGCCACGGTGATGAACGCGCTGGCCCTGCAAGACGCGCTGGAGCGGGCGGGCGTGGTCACCCGCGTGCAGACCGCCATCGAGATGAAAGCCATTGCCGAACCCTACATTCGGGGCCGGGCCGTCCGGCATTTGGAAAAGGGCCGGGTGGTGATCCTGGGCGCGGGCACCGGCAATCCCTACTTCACCACGGACACCGCGGGCGCGCTGCGGGCCATGGAAATCGACGCCGAGGTGCTGATCAAGGCCACCAAGGTCGATGGCGTCTATGACGGCGATCCCAAAGTGGACCCCAACGCCCGCAAGTACGACCACCTCACCTACATCGACGCGGTGAACAAGCGCCTCAAGGTCATGGACAGCACGGCCATCACCCTGTGCATGGACAACGACCTCCCCATCATCGTCCTCAATCTCTGGCAGGAGGGCGCGCTCATCCGGGCGGTGAAGGGCGAATCGGTGGGAACTGTGATCTCCAAATAGAGCGGTTTCCCAATCCCGCATTCTTTTTGTACAATGAGGCAGTTGTCCTTCGCTGACCCCATGCCAATGAAAACCCCGCGGCCAACGTGGCGCGGGAAGCTGATGCCGTAATGCGTAACGACCTCACGAATTACGCATTACGCATCACGCCTGTGGCAGACTCGCCCAACGTGGGCTTCAAGCCATTTGTGCAAACCAACGCAACGCTGTTTTCAAAGTAGGAGACCGCCTCATGTCCAACGAAATCCTCGACGAAGTCAAATCTGAAGCGAAAGAACGCATGGAGGGGGCGATTCGGGCCCTGAAGCATGATCTCGCGGCCATCCGCACGGGCCGGGCCACGCCCGCACTGCTGGATCACGTCAAGGTGGATTACTACGGCACGACCACCTCCATCAACCAGATCGCGGTGGTCACCGTGCCCGAACCCCGGCTGCTGGCCATCCGCCCCTTCAGCCCGGGCGATATCAAAATGATCGAGAAAGCCATCCTCAACTCCGACCTGGGGCTGAACCCTTCCAACGACGGTAAGATCATCCGTCTGACCATTCCTCAGCTCACCGAGGAGCGGCGTCGCGATCTGGCCAGGCAGGTGAAGAAGCGGGTGGAAGAGGCCCGGGTTGCCGTGCGCAACGTCCGCCGCGACGCCATCTCCGACCTGCGCGATTTCGAGAAGGAGAGCATGATCACCGAGGATGATCTGCGTTGGGGCATGGACGAGATTCAGAAGCTGACCGACGACTACATCGAGAAAATCGACGAGATCGGCGACCAGAAGATCGACGAGATCATGGAAGTGTAGCCTATGCCCGGTCTGTTCAGTCGCACGCCGAAAACCACGGAAGCAGACGCCATTTTCGACCCGCAGGGCGTCATTCCCGTGCATGTGGGCATCATCATGGACGGAAATGGACGCTGGGCCCGGGCGCGGGGACTGCCCCGGGCCGCGGGGCACCGCGCGGGCACGAAGAACATTCGTCGCGTCCTCAGGGAATCTTTCAACATCGGCATCAAAGCCCTCACGGTCTACGCGTTCAGCACCGAAAACTGGGCCCGGCCCAAAGACGAGGTCGATCATCTCATGCGCCTCATCAGTCAGAGCATTCAGGAAGAGCTGGATGATCTGGACGCCAATGGCGTGCGCATCCTGCACAGCGGACGGTTGGAGGGCGTGAATCCCCGGCTGCAAGAGGAGATTCGCTACGCCATTGAGCGCACGAAGGCCAATGACGCGATTGTGCTCAATGTGGCCTTCAATTATGGCGGCCGGGCGGAGATCGTGGACGCCATCAAGAAGATCATGCGGGAAGGTTACTCGCCCGATCAGGTGACCGAGGAGCTGGTCTCCCAACACCTCTACACGCCCGACCTGCCCGATCCCGACCTCATCATCCGCACCGGCGGCGAGTTCCGCCTCTCCAACTTCCTCATCTGGCAGGCCGCCTACGCCGAGTTCTATTCCACGCCCGTCTACTGGCCCGATTTCGACGAGACCGAATTGCGCAAGGCCGTGGCTGTATTCCAGCATCGAGACAGGCGTTTCGGCAAGATCAAAGACACAGAGCGATAATCATGCTCAAGCAGCGCGTCCTCTCTGCCATCATCCTCATTCCGCTGGTGGCCCTTGTGGCCTGGTTGGGGGGATGGTGGTTTACGGGGTTTGTGGCCCTGTATGCGGGCGTCACCGCGTGGGAGTTGTTGCGGCTGCTGAGCATGAATGAATTCGCGCAACCGGTCATGTGGCTGGGCGTGATCGTGGCCGCGTTGCTGGTGGCCGAAGGGGGGATGCCCCAAGATCCCTTGCGCCTTCAGGCGTTCCTGGCCGTGGTCATCCTCATCGGCCTGGTGACGGCCCTCTTCCTCAACCGCCCTACCGCCCCCACCGACCTGCTCCTCACCCTGGGCGCGGCCATCTACCTGGGCATGACCTTACGCTTCCTGGCTCTGATGCGCACCCGGCCCGACGGGCTCATGTGGCTGCTGGTGATGGCCGTCACCGTGTGGGTGATGGATTCGGGCGCGTATTTCACGGGCCGGGCCATGGGCAAACACAAATTTTGGGAGCGCATCAGCCCCAAGAAGACGTGGGAGGGCTTTTTTGGCGGGCTGATCTTCGGGGCCATCGCCGCGGCGCTGATGGTGCAATTTCTCATCCCCGGCGGTTCCTGGCGCCAGGGCGTCATTCTAGGCGTGATCGTGGGCGTTGTGGGCCCTCTTGGCGACCTCAGCGAATCCCTGTTCAAGCGCCAGGCTGGGGCCAAAGACTCCTCCAATCTCATCCCCGGGCATGGCGGCTTCTTCGACCGCATCGATTCCTTTATTTTTGTGGCCCCAGTGTTTTATCTGATTCTTCAGTTTGCAGGGTGGTAAGCCGCGATTCCAGTTGGGCGACGAACGCGGCGTGTTCTTCGGACGCCAACCCCTGTTGCAGCACCTCCAGCACTTTCTTCAAATCCCCGGTCAGCAAAGCTATTCCATCCAGCCACAAGCCGGGAAAGACCTCGCTGCGCAGCACGCCCTTTTCGTCGGGGGATAGGTTTTCGTAAACGCCCTCGCGCAGGATGAACCAATCCAACTGGCCTTCGTACATTTGCAGGGCGATGTATTCCTGCACGCCGGAGCGGGCGTAGAGTCGTTTCTTGACGTGCATATCGTAGGCGGCGCTGCTGGCAGCGATCTCGATGACGAGCTCGGGCGGCCCGGCCAGGAAATCATCCTCGGTCACTTGCGAGCTCCCACCCAACCTTTCATCCAGACGCAGGAGCGCGTCGGGCTGCACCTCATTTTCGTTGTCCAGCCGCACGGTGGGGTTGTCCGCGACGTACAGGCCGGGCGTATGGGCGCTATAAAGCGTAAGCCAGCCAATCACATGGGCGTGGGGACGACTGTGGCTGTGAAAGTGGGTGGGCGATGGCATATACACGACTCCTTCGATGAGTTCCGCTTTTTTGATCTCGGGGTGCGCGCGATAGCGGCGCTCGAATTCGGCCCGGCTGAGGCGGTCGCCCGGAGCCAGGGGCGGGGCGACGCCCGCGGTGATTCGAGGGATGATCTTCGGGGCTCGGTTGGAGATGCGTACGTTCATGTCTCCTCCATGAAAAGGGGCTTCCTCAAGTATAGCATGAATCGGGCCGAATTTCATCCCCTCATCGCACCTCGACATAAGGACGGATTTTGGCCAGTTTGGCTTCGCCAATGCCTTTGACCCGCAGCAGGTCATCGACGGAGCTGTAGGGCCGGCCTTCGATGATGCGTTGGGCCATGGCGGGCCCGATGCCCGGCAGGCTCTCCAGCTCCTCCTGGGTGGCGGTGTTGAGGTCGATGGGCCCCGCGAGCGCGTCGTCCCCATTGGCGGGGGAGCTGCTTCCGGCCAGGGATGCGCTGTCCGTGCGGGTGGTGGGAGGCGGCCCGCTGGTTTCTTCTTGGGTGGGCACGTAGATCTGCTCGCCATCGGAGAGGGGATGGGCGAGGTTGATGGCGACCAGATCGGCGTCGTCCAGTTCGCCGCCCGCGGCGTCGATGGCGTCCACCACGAGGCTGTCGGGCGGGAGGCGGTAGACGCCCGGCTTTTGTACGGCGCCGCTGACGTAGACGCGCAGGGGCGCGGGCGTGGCTGTGGGGGTGGGATCGGAGAGAAGTGTTTCGGAGCAGGCGGGATCGGCGGTCTGGGCTTCGGGCGGAATAATCTCGATGGGCTGGGGCGCGGGCTGCCTGACGACGAAGAGCGCATACGCTACGAACAGCGCCAGCCAGAAGAATGATGTGCCGATAATAGCCGGAAGGTGCGATCGCAGATCGGGCATGGTCGTTTCCTGTTCTGAAAATAGCGTTGCATTGGTTTGCAAAAATGGCTTGAAGCCATGTTGGGCGAGTCTGCAACCGGCGTGATGCGTAATGCGTAATTCGTGAGGTCGTTACGCATCACGCATTACGTTTCACGGGATCGGCTTCCCGCGCCGCTCTGGCCGCGGGGCGTTTTCGTCCGTGTCGGCGAGCCATTTGCTCGTCACGATCTCCATCATCGTTTCGAAGACGCGGGGGAAATCTTCGGCGTTTTCGAGGGTGGCGGCTGTCTCCCAATGGTGAGTGGTGGATTCCTGAAAGGCGTATGCGTTCCCTTTGATGACGAAGGTCTGACTGCGGGGAGGCGCGGCCGTATTCGTTCGTTTCAGATAAACCCGTCCCCCGCGATCCGCTTTCAACCGAAAGACGCCCGCCGCCCCATGCAGGCTGGCCTCCAGGGTTCCTGCTTCGGTCATGAAGACGTCCCATCCCCTGGTTTCCAGAAATCGGCGCAGTTCGTGGAGGGGAAAGTCCCCGCGGCGTTGAACAGTCATCGAGGTTTCCTGGGATGAAGAGAGTGGAAGTTCCGTATGGGAATTATAATGAAGCGTTCGGGGTTTGACAACAGCGGGCGCGAGGAGGCCAGCGTTTGCTCTGGACAGCGGGTTCTCTGTATAATCTCAACCATCTCCCAACTGGACGATGGATTTCTCATGGCCATGACCGACTCCAAACCTCCCGTCATCGGCATTCCTGTGGCGCAAGGCGAGAACGCCCGCGGCGCCAAGCTGTATGTCGTGCATCAGCTTTATCTGGACGCGGTTTATCGGGCGGGCGGTATTCCCTGCCCTGTGCCGCTGCATCTGGATGAAAAAGTGTATCGTGAGATATTTCGGCGCATGAATGGGTTGTTACTGGCGGGGGGTGAGGATATCGATCCGCGTCTTTATCACGCACAGCCCAATGGTCATCTTGAGAAGATCGATCCGGATCGGGATCGCGTGGAGATTATGCTGACGCGGTGGGCTGTGGAGGAAAAGATGCCCATTCTCGGCATCTGCCGCGGGCATCAGTTGCTGAATGTAGCCCTGGGAGGCGCGCTTTATCAGGATATTCGGGCGGAGATGGGGGTTGAAGAGGTGCACGACATGCGAGGCAAGGGGCCGAACTTTCGCCAACAACGCCCCCATCAGGTGAAGCTGGATCCCAACAGCCGCATCGCTCAGGCGCTGGGCGCGGTGTTGTGGGTGAATTCTCTGCATCATCAGGCCGTGGCCACGCCGGGCCAGGGTCTGCGGGTCATCGGCATGTCTCCCGAGGGCGTGATCGAGGCGACGGAGCTGGAAGGGCACCCTTTCGCGGTCACGGTGCAGTGGCATCCCGAGATGCTGCGCGATGATGAGCAGATGCTGAAGCTGTTTCAGTTGCTGGTGGAGGAGGCGGCGCGGTTCCGCGCTCACCGTCAGGATTGCGCATGTTGACCCGGGACGATAGGCGGGATAAACCCATTGGCGTATTCGATTCAGGCGTGGGCGGACTGTCGGTGTGGCGGGAAATCGTGCGGCTGATGCCGAACGAAAGCGTCATCTATCTCGCGGATCAGGCTCGGGTTCCGTACGGTGATCGGACAAAGGGGGAGGTCGAACGGTTTACCCATGACTCGGTGGCCTGGCTGCTGTCGCAAGACGTCAAGCTGGTGGTCATCGCCTGCAATACGGCCTCGGCCGCGGCTTTGACCAGTCTGCGTCAGCGTTGGCCCGGGATGCCCATCGTGGGCATGGAGCCTGCGGTGAAGCCCGCCAGCCAGCGCACGCGCACGGGGCATGTGGGGGTGTTGGCGACGCCCGGCACGCTGCGGGCGGAGCGTTTCTCCAGCCTGGTGGAGCGCTTTGCCAATGGCGTTCATGTGCACACGGTGATGGGAACGGGTTTAGTGAAGATGGTGGAGCAAAACAAGCTGGATGGGCCGGAGGTGGAGGCCCGGTTGCGGGCCATCCTGGCCCCGGTGCAGGAAGCGAATATCGATCATCTCGTGTTGGGATGCACGCATTTCCCCTTCCTCGCCGCCTCGCTTCGCAGGGTGCTGGGAGATGGGGTACAATTGGTGGACCCTGCGCCCGCGGTGGCCCGCCAAACGCAACGCGTCCTGGCGCGCGAGGGCTTGCAGCGAGCGCTTTCTGAACCGGGCCTGTGGCGTTTCGTGACCACGGGCGAGCTGGCGCACTTCCAGCGTGCTGTCACCCGGCTTGTGGCTGCCGAACTGGCAACGCTGGGACGCCCCACCCTCTTTCAATCGATCGACATCGACTGACGCCCGGCAGGGAGCATTGTCCGGGTGGAAATCACGATTGGCGTTGACGCGTCAACAAGGCAGGCGTCTATGATTCAGACATCGGACTCATTCTCAGACGGAATGGCTCAATTGGACGCGGCGGAAGACGCCGAAAAAGAACGGCTTTTGCAGCACATGGCTTCTTTGCAAAGACGGGCTCAGCATTTCTCACTGCTGGATGAGAGGAGCCAGGCTGAGTTCTTCCAACAACTCATCGAATTACTTCCCATTGGGATAGTGGTACACATCAATGGCGTCATTGTTATGGCCAACCCGGCCGCCATGGCTATCATGGGCGTCGAGAACCCTGAAGAGTTTATGGGCAAACGGGTTATGGAATTCGTTCATGCGGATTCTCATCTTCAGGCGGCGGAGCGAGTGGAGCTCTTGCTGCAGCAACCCGAGACTGATGAGTTCACCATTGTTCCCTTCATCGAAGAAACCCTTCTGACAGCGCAGGGCGAGCCTTTTGAAGCAGAAGTCGCGGGGATACGTATGGCCCCCACCGAGGACGGCATCCCCATCCTGGTGTTGTTTCGGGACATCACGGAGCAGAAGCGACAGCGGAAGGCGTTGGAGGCGAGCGAATCTCGGTTTCGGCATCTGGTCGGCTTGTTGCCCGACGGGGTCATCATTCACAAAAACAAGGAGATCGTCTTCGTCAATGACGCCGTCCTGGAGATGATGAAGGTGGAGAATCCCGAAGAGCTCATCGGCAGGTCCATCGATGAGTTCTTGCTGCCCGAGGAGCGGGATTTCGTGGAGTCGCGGATTCAGCAACTTTTGAACAATTGGGAGGCGCTGCCCCTTTCCAAGAATCATCTCCGTCGGCCCAGCGGGGAGACGTTCCTTGTGGAGGTGCGGGCTTTTCCCTTTGAAGAGCATGGGGAGAAGGCGATCCTGCTCGTGATTCGCGATATCACCGAGATGGAAAGGATGCGGGTGGAGCTGGAGAAGAATGAGGCTAAGTTTCGTTTACTGGCCGATTTGCTTCCTGCATTGGTGTATCTGGTGGATGAGAATGGCAAAATCGTTTACATGAATCGATTTGCTTACAATGCGCTGGGATATACTTTTGAGGAGCTTCGGGAAGTTGATTTCTTCGAAATCATTGCTCCTCACCACCTGACTCATTGTAAAAAAGTCTTTCACGCTCTGAAGATCGGCGAATCCACTTATGATGAGCTCACGGTGCGGGATAAGCAGGGGGCGCTGCATTGGGTGGCGGTGTGGATCACGAAAACCATCATGGATGAAAAGATGGTTGGACTCGGAGTGGCCATGGATATTACCTGGCGAAAGGAGATGGAAGCGGCATTGAAGAGTCACACCCATCGCCTGGTGACCGCATTGGAGGAGGAGCGGCGGCGGATGGCGAATGAGCTCCATGATGAGGTGGGACAACAACTCATTGGCATGAAGTTTGCCATGGAACGGGCGCTTCATCATGCACAAGCGCCCGAGGCCCGACGATCCATCGAAGATGCGTTACTGCAACTGAGCAGTTTGACCGATCAGGTGAGGGAATTGTCGCTTTCCTTCCGTCCGGCCATGCTCGATAATCTGGGACTGTTGCACACGCTGTTATGGCATTTCAAGCGATATTCCGCCCGCACGGGCATTCAGGTGCGATTCAATCATTCAGGGTTGGATGAGGTGGACCTACCCCAGTCTTACGCCATCACCGTCTACCGGGTTATTCAGGAAGCGCTGACGAATATTGCCCGTTACGCCCAAACCGACAAGGTCGTCATTGAAATCCAGGTGACCGACCATCGTCTGGTCTTGAGCATTCAGGATGATGGTGTTGGCTTCGATCCCGAAGAAGCCTTGCGAGATTTTCAATCCAGCGGACTAAGAGGCATGAAGGAGCGCGTGCATCTGCTGTCCGGGAGTCTGGACATTCGAAGCGCTCCGCAAGAAGGGACAACCATTTTCGCTACGATTCCACTCCCCCCTCTTTCAAGTCAGAGATGACTCGCAAAAAGTGCATCACCGTTTATCTGGCTGACGATCATCAGATTGTCTTGAGAGGCATCATCAGCCTGCTCGATCTCGATCCCGACCTTCATCTGGTGGGATTCACCACGGAAAGCTCCAAGATCGTGTCTGAGGTCATGCGGCTAAAACCCCAGGTGCTGGTGCTGGATCTAGGCATGCCCGGCATCCCAGGCGGCGAAATCATCCGCACCTTGCGCTCGATGCGCACTGTGAACACGGAGGTCGTCGTTTTTACCATGCATAAGGATATCAGCTTTGTCGTGCAGGCGCTGGATGATGGCGCTTTGGGCTATGTCATCAAGGATGTCGATTCGACCCATCTCATCGAGGCAATTCGCGCGGCGGCCCGCGGTGAAGTCTACCTCAGCCCGCCTTTTTGCCGGGAAGCAATCTGGGAATATCAGGAGCAGTTACGGCTGAGCAAAGGGGGCGTCGATTCCTACGACAAGCTTACGCCCCGTGAGCGCGAGGTGCTCATCTATGTGGCGCAGGGATATACGAATCGCGAGATGGCGTCGAAAATGAATGTGTCCGTGCGCACGGTTGAGAGGCATCGCTATAACATGATGAAAAAAGCTGCATTCAAAAACCGCGCCGAAGTCATCCAATTCGCTCTGCGGAAGGGACTGATTCCACCCTCCGATGCAGGAGAACTCCCGGTAGTATGATTCACATGATTTATACAGGCGGCACCATTGGCATGGTGCAACGCGGCGATGGCGCGCTGGAGCCGGCAGGCATCGACGATATGCTGAAATATGCGCCCGAGCTGAGTCTCATGGCGGAATGGGATTACTGCCAGTTGGACCCTCCGCGGGACTCCGTGGATCTGGGCCCCGAGGACTGGCTGTTGCTCGCCCGGCACATCGAGAAAATCTATGATCGGTATGATGGCTTTGTGATCCTGCATGGCACGGATACGATGGTCTACACCGCCGCAGCTCTTTCCTTCCTTCTGGAAGGATTGCGCAAGCCGGTCATTCTCACAGGCGCGCAATTGCCCATTGGCGCGATTCGCAATGACGCCCGCAACAATCTGATCACGGCCATGGAACTGGCCGCCAGCGGGCATCCCCAGGTGGCTGAAGTGGGCGTCTACTTCAACGATCGGCTGTTGCGGGGAAATCGGGCGGTAAAGACCTCCATCTTCGCCTTCGACGCCTTCGATTCGCCCAACTTCCCCCCTTTGGCCCGGGTGGGTGTTTCCATCCACTATCCCGCCATTCCCCCGCTGCCGCCTCGGCCCGACCGGCTCATCGTTCACCAGGCTCTGACGCCCCAGGTGGCGCTGATCAAGCTCTTTCCTGGCCTCACTTACCGCCTTTTGGCCTCACATCTCGACGCCCCCATCCAGGGATTGGTGATCGAGACTTTCGGCAGCGGCAACATCCCGGCCACGCCGGGCCTCATCGACATCCTCGAACGCGCCATCCATGAACGAGGCTTGCTGGCCGTGGCCATCACCCAACAGCTTCAGGGACGCGTGCATTTGGGCGCGTACGCTGCGGGCCGCCGCCTGCAGAAAGCGGGCGTCGTCTCCGGCGGGGACATGACTCCTTACACCGCCCTGGTTAAGCTCATGTTCCTGCTGGGACGCGACGACCTTTCGCTTGAGGAGCGCCGCCAGCTTTTGGCCCGAAATCTACGCGGGGAGCTTACGCCCCCCTCGGAGATTACTCCCGAATCACCCCTGACATTTTCTCCAGGGCCTCGCGATCCAGCAACGTAATCCGACGATATCCCAGCTTCACCCAACCCGCCTCGCGAAAATCCCGAAGGATGGCGCTGATAGTCTCCCGATAGGTGCCCAGGATGTCGGCCAATGCCTGATGGCTGAGTCGGATTTGGTCCGAGTCGGCGTAGCGACTCTGGCGGATGAGTTCTGCGGCCAGACGTTCGGGCAGCCAGCGATAGGCCACCTCTTCCAACCGGTTTTCCACCTGCACCATGCGCAGCCCAAACGTGCGCAGCAGGGCCAGCCGCAACACCGGATGTTTGGTGAGCAGACGCCTGGCGTCCTCGGCAGGGAGCTTCCAGAGTATGCCCGGTTTCACAGCTTGAGCGCAGTACGTCAGCCGGGGATAGTCGAGGTTCAGAATCGCCTCCTCACCAAAGACGCTGCCCGGCCCGATAACGGCCGTCGCCAGGCGTCGATCCTCTTTGCTGGTGATCAGTATTTGCACCAAACCATCGATGAGGATATAAAGATGCTCGCTGATATCCTCGGCGGGCGCGATGCAATCCCACGGCAGGGCATTGACTACCGTAATCGCGTTTGCCATCTCCTCATCCTCATTCACCAACCTGGCGAGCATCTCTAGTAATTCCTCATCAGAGATGTGAACTTGATTCTCCGAAGTCGTCAGTAGAGTCATTATTGAACTGCTCCCTGGATAAAGTACTGTATCGAAAAGCAGGCGTTCGCCCTGAAAGCGAAGGCCAGATTTTCCATATTTTGCAAATATCTGTCATTCCATTGTACCGAAGTGTAAGAGGAATTGCAATTCTTCTTTTGACGCAAAAGGATGATTTGACGAAAATGTGAGTATTTATTAAAGCGAACTTTCCGAGTATCTCTCGAAATCAGAAGAGGCATTGAGACATGGCCCGAACCGCGATGTTCGAAGGTTTGGTATACGATGAAAAGGACCGGCTGGTTGAAGCCGGTTGGGTCGGCCCCGACGCCTGCTACATCCTCGATGATGACGGCTTTCTTCGTCACATCGACGCGGTCGAAATCGACAGGCAGGTTCTGCAATTTTTCAAGAATCAGGTCATGGCCCACAAGGAGATGGCCATTCGCGCTATGCTGCAGATGATGGGCAAGGATGACATCTTCACGAAGACGGCGCTGGAGTATCAGATCGCGCACATGGATGAGAATGTGGATCAAATGATCCCGCCCCAGGCCCGGGAGCTCCTGCGGTCGATGGGATTCCGGATCATCGTCGATGTCCAGGGAAATCTCATCGATATCGAGACGCCTGATATCACTGACATCGACGGCCTCCCCGGCCTCGATGGCTTCGGCGAGATGTAACGCATCGTTCGCCCGCCATGTTTTCAGCAATTCGCGCACAAAGGTGGTGATATCGGCCTGCCGCCAGTTGAGCGCGAGGGAAAACGGGCCCCGATCTTCGTTCCTTCGAGCCTTCGTGGCAAGACGTTTTGTTGGATACCTGTATAGTTACAAAAATCTGTAAAAATCATCAGCGAAAATCTGCATTGCGAAGCATCCGCGTCATCTGTGTTCTCATTTCTATCGGTATCGGCGCGGGCTTGCACGCCTAATTCCCTCATCTGCCCATGAGTTTATTCAACGCTTACGTCGATCGCTTTCGCTCCCAACTGGTCTCGCCCGATCCGCGACGACAGCGCCAGGCCATCCTGCTGGTGCTGCTGGCCGCTGGCCTGGCCGCGGGGCTGGCCATCGGCGTGCTGGGCCCGATCATCACCCTGGCCCTGACCCTCGCGGGCATCGGCGCGGTGGTTGTGCTGCGCAGCCCGTTGTGGGGGCTGGTAGGCGTCATCCTCATCGCCACGCTGCTGCCCTTCGCCACGCTGCCTTTCAAGATCATATTCACACCGAGTTTTCTCGATCTCGCCATCTTCGCCACGTTCGGCGTGTGGGCGTTGGCCTACGCCCTGGCCCAAGAAACCCGCTTCAAGTTCACCAACCTGGGCGGATTCGTGCTGCTGTTCCTGCTGCTAGCCGCGTTCAGCTTCATGCTGGGATTGGAACACGCCCGGCCCACGTCCAACAACCTGCGCCAGTTCATGGAGATGATCCTGAGCATCGCTCTGTTCTTCGTGGTGGTGAACGTGGTGCGGGATGAGGAGTCGCTGTTTTTGCTGGCGCGGGCGCTGATTCTGGGCGGCGCGGGCGCGGCTTTCTTCGGCATCCTGTTTTACGTCATCCCTCGCGACGCCACGGTCTGGATTCTCGACCACATGGCCCGCATCGGTTATCCCGGCGGCTATGGCGCGCTGCGCTTTGTGGAGGACGATCCCAATGGCATCATGCGGGCCATCGGCACCAGCATCGACCCTAACGTGTTCGGGGGGCTGTTGATCCTGGTGGGGGTCTTCACCCTGCCCCAGGTGGTGAGCAAACGCCCGCTTTTCCCTCGCGGCTGGGTAATCCTCTTCGCCATCATGGACGTCACCGCCCTGTTTCTGACCATCTCCCGCGGCTCCATGCTGGGGTTTCTCATCGGCCTCGCGGCCATCGGGCTCATGCGCTATCGCAAACTGCTGTTGTGGGGATTGCTGGGCGCGCTGCTATTCGGCGCGCTCATCATGGTCATGCCCTTCGCCCAGGCCTACGTCCAGCACTTCGTCGAGGGGTTGCAGCTTCAGGATCGGGCCACGCAGATGCGGTTGGGCGAGTACAAGGACGCGCTCACGCTCATCAGCCGCTATCCCCTTTTCGGCGTTGGATTCACCGGCACGCCCGAAATCGACCTCTATATCGGCGTCTCCTCCCTCTACCTGCTCATGGCCGAGGAGATGGGCCTGGTGGGTGTGGCCGCCTTCCTGCTCACCATGGCCATGTTCGTCAATATCCTCATCAACGGGCTGCGCCATGTGCATCAGGACGCCCGGCTGGAGGCCATCATGCTGGGGATTCTGGGCGCGATCACGGGTCTGCTGACCGCGGGCGTCCTCGATCATTATCTTTTCAATCTCAACTATCCCCACATGACCGCGCTGTTATGGATTATGGTGGGCGTGGGCGTCAGTGCGGCGCAATACGCCCAGCATTTCATGGAGAAACAGATGGCGAGCGTGTGATCCGCGTCCTACGGGTGATAATTGGAGAAGTATAAAATCACGACCACGGCCAGGGCCCAGAAGGCGGCAGAGAAGAAGAGGGGTTTGTCCTTGAAGATGAGTTCATCGGGCGCGCCGCCGAGCTGCTTCACGTGGATGAGGTAGAGGTAGCGGAAGAGGAAGTAGATGACGATGGGAATGGTGAGCATCATCAGATGGTTTGCGGGCAGATTTTGGGCCGAAAAGGTATAGAGGGAGTAGGTCACCACCGTGGCGCCCGTGGTCAGGCTGATGAGGTTGTCCAGGAAGTTCAGGTTATATTCGTCCAGAATGGCCCGATGGTTCACCGCATCCCCCTGCATGGCGACCAATTCCGCCCGGCGCTTGCCCAAGGCGATAATGAGCGCCACCAGGGTGATGCACACGTAAAGCCAGGGCGAGAAGCGCTCCACATGGACCACGACCGCGCCCGCCGCCACTCGCAGCACAAAGCCCGCGGCGATGGTGAACACGTCCAGGATGACCATGTTCTTCAGCCAGAAGGAATAGGCCACGTTCATCACGAAGTATCCGGCCAGGATCAGCCCGGCGACGGGGTCGAGCAGGAATGACGCGGGCAGGGCGAAAGCCAGGAGGATGACCAGGGCGAGGATGGCGTAGGCGGGCTTGAGCGCGCCCGAGGCCAGCGGGCGGTTGCGCTTCAGCGGATGCGCCCGATCCTTTTCGATATCGACCAGGTCGTTGAGCAGATAGACCGAACTGGAGACCAGGCAGAAGAGCGTGAACATGGCCGTGGTCTTGAAGAAGAGATCGACTTCCAGGAATTTGCCGTCGAAGACCAGCGCGGCGTAGACGACCACGTTCTTCGTCCACTGTTTGGGACGCATGGTTTTGATGATGGCTCGGAGGGCGGACATGGGCCTAATCTTAGCCTGACGCGCGAAAGGGGTCAAGTTTTGAGACCTCGAAGGTCTGCCAGACCCTCGATGTCTTCAACGCAAGCGCGCCATTCTAGATCCCCAACAAAAAACTCCCCCGCTGCGCGGGGGAGTCAGGACATGCGAGAGTATGCGAATTTAGGAAGCCATCTCCGCGTGGACCGGCTCCAGGCCCGCCGCGCGGCGCAACTCCTCCACCTTATTCGTCCGCTCCCAGGGCAGGTCCAGGTCGGGGCGACCGAAATGCCCGTAAGCGGCGGTCTGACGGTAAATGGGGCGCAGCAGGTCGAGATCGCGGATGATTGCGCCCGGGCGCAGGTCGAAGTGCTCGCGCACGAGGCGTTCGATGACCACGTCGTCGATCTTGCCCGTGCCAAAGGTCTCGATGTTGATGCTCAGGGGTTCGGCCACGCCGATGGCGTAGGAGATCTGAATCTCCACCCGGTCGGCCAGGCCCGCGGCCACGATGTTCTTGGCCACCCAGCGGGCCGCATACGCGCCGGAGCGGTCCACTTTCGTGGGATCCTTGCCCGAGAACGCGCCGCCCCCGTGGCGTCCCACGCCGCCGTAGGTATCGACGATGATCTTGCGGCCAGTGAGACCGGCGTCACCCATAGGCCCGCCCGTCACGAAGCGACCGGTGGGGTTGACGAAGATCTTGGTCGTGCCGTTCATCCAGGTCCCCACCACGGGCTCGATCACGTGCTTGATGATATCCTGGCGCAATTGGGCCTGGGTGATCTCGGGGGCATGCTGGGTGGAGACAAGGACAGTGTCCACGCGCTGGGGCTGCCCGAACGCGTATTCCACCGTCACCTGACTTTTGCCATCGGGCCGGAGGTAAGGGAGGATGCCCTGTTTGCGCACAAAGGTGAGGCGTTGGGCCAGCTTGTGGGCCAGGCTGATGCTCAGGGGCATGAGTTCAGGGGTTTCGTTGCAGGCGAAGCCCACCATCATGCCCTGGTCGCCAGCGCCGATGGCCGCGATCTCCTCGTCGGTCATCAGGCCCTGCTTGGCCTCCAGGGCCTTGTCCACACCCATGGCGATATCGGGCGACTGGCGGGCGATAGCGACCATGACCGCGCAGGTGTCCGCGTCGAAGCCGTAGTCGCTGTCGGTATAGCCGATGTCGCGGATGGTCTGGCGCACGATCTCATCGTAATTGATCTGCGCGTCCGTAGTAATCTCGCCGAAGAGCATGACAAAGCCGGTCTTGGTCGCGGTTTCGCACGCGACCCGGGCCTTGGGATCCTGGGCGAGGATGGCGTCCAGCACCGCGTCGCTGATCTGGTCGCACATCTTGTCGGGATGCCCTTCGGTCACCGACTCGCTGGTGAAGAAGAGCTTGGGGGAGCGCATGAAGGTGGTGCTCATGGTGATCTCCTCTTGGAGAGAGTGTGTGAAAGCTGAAATGCCTGGAGCTGCAAAAATGGAGTAATCAGTGTTCAGTGATCAGTAATCAGTGGCAGTGACGCTGCCATGCCTTTCTTGACAACTGATAACTGATTACTGAAATCACGTGCCGTGGGACCAGGAGCGGAGGTATTCCTCCTGTTCCGGAGTCAGCGTGTCGATCTCGATACCCATGGCGGCCAGTTTGAGCCGGGCGATGTTCTGGTCGATGTGTTCGGGCACGGAATAGACGTTGTTTTCCAGCTCCTGGTGGTGGTTCTTGATGTATTCGGCAGCCAGGGATTGGTTGGCGAAGCTCATGTCCATGACCGCGCTGGGATGGCCTTCGGCCGCGGCCAGGTTGATGAGACGACCTTCACCCAGGATGTAGAGGCGACGCCCGTCCGCCAGCGTGTACTCATCCACGAACTCGCGCACTTTGCGCACGCTCACGGCCATCTCCTCCAGGGCGGGAATGTTGATCTCCACGTTGAAGTGGCCCGAATTGGCCATCATCGCCCCATCCTTCATCACCTCGAAGTGATGGCGGTCGAACACGTGCAGGTCGCCCGTGGCGGAGATGAGGATATCGCCCTCTTTAGCTGCCTCCAGCATGGGCATGACGCGGAAACCGTCCATGGCGGCTTCCAGGGCCTTCAGGGGCTCCACTTCGGTGACGATGACGTTGGCGCCCAGGCCGTGGGCCCGCATGGCGATGCCGCGGCTGCACCAGCCGTAGCCCGCCACCACCACGGTCTTGCCGGCGATGAGGACGTTGGTGGCGCGGATGACGCCGTCCATGGTGCTCTGGCCCGTGCCGTAGCGGTTGTCGAACAGGTGCTTGGTCATGGCGTCGTTGACCGCGATGACCGGGTACTTCAAGTCGCCCTGGGCGGCCATGGCCTTGAGGCGGATGACGCCCGTGGTGGTCTCCTCGGTGCCGCCCATGACCCCGGCAAGCAGCTCGGGGCGCTCCTTGTGCAGGGTGGCAACCAGGTCCATGCCGTCGTCCATGGTGATGTTGGGGCGATGGTCCAGCGCCGCCCGCAGGTGGGCGTAGTAGGTGTCGTTGTCCTCGCCCTTGATGGCGAACACGGGGATGTCATAATCCCGCACCAGCACCGCGGCGATGTCGTCCTGGGTGGAGAGGGGATTGGAGGCCGTGAGGACCACATCCGCGCCGCCCGCCTTCAGGGTCTTCATCAGGTTCGCGGTCTCGGAGGTGACGTGGAGGCAGGCGGCGATGCGTACGCCTTCCAGAGGGCGCTCCTCGCTGAAACGCTCCTCGATGAGCTTGAGGACGGGCATTTCCTTCGCGGCCCAGTCCATGCGCAGCCGACCTTTATCGGCCAGGTTGATGTCTTTGATGTCGTAATTTTTGGCGGTCATGGAAACTCCTGTCAGTGGTTTGATTTGATGGATGGTTTTGTCGAGTGGATGACGGGATATGGGGGCAGGATGAATGCCTAAAGATTAAAGACTAAAGATTAAAAATTTGTGGCTCTTTGGCCTACCCAATCATGAATCTTTAGTCTTCAATCTTTGATCTCCGACAACACGTCTCCAGCGCGGGCAACTCCCCATAATTCTCCTTCACCCGAGCCAGGAACTCCTCCCGGGTGTAGGCGTGGTTCTGAGTGCCGACGCGTTCGATGACGTACACTGCGGCGCTGTTGCCAAGTTTGAGGATGGTTTCCCAATCGTAGCCTGCGTTCAGGCCCACCAGCAGGCCCGCGCGGAAAGCGTCGCCCACGCCCGTGGGCTCGACCACGGCTTCGGGCCGGGCCGCGGGCACGCGTAGTTCGCCCTCGCGGGTGATGACGCCCGCGCCCTCGGGCCCCAGGGTGACGACGATGGCCTCGACATAGTCGAGCAACGCCGCCTCGCTCAATCCCGACAGCTTCTTGGCCATTTCCAGCTCGTAATCGTTGACGGTGAGCACGGACGCGCCTTGCAGGCTGGTCATGAATTCGTCGCGGGAGATGCGGGCGAGCTGCTGGCTGGGATCGTAGATGAAGGGAACGCCCATGTCGCGGCAGGCTTCCGTGTGATTCACCATGGCCGCGGGATCGTCGGGGGAGATGATCACCCAGTCGATCTCCTCCGCCCCCACATCCCGCAGGTCGATCTCGCGGGCCCGGGCCATAGCCCCCGTATGGAAGCTGGCGATCTGGTTGTGGTCCAGATCGGTGATGACGCTGAAGGTGGCGGTAAATTCGTCGGGATGGACGCGGATGAGGGAGGTGTCCACGCCCACGCTCTCCAGCCACTGGCGGTAATCCTCGAAGTCGAGGCCAGCGGAGGCGACGATCTTGGGGCGTTCGCCCAGCAGGGCCAGGTTGTAGGCGATGTTGGGGGCGGTGCCCCCGCGGTGTCGCTCCTTCTCATCCACCAGGAAGCTGACGGAGAGCTTGTCCTGGCCGGGAAGGATGTGGTCTTTGAAACGGCCCGGGAAGCGCATCAGGTAATCCCAGGCGATGGAGCCGGTGACGATGATGGACATGGGGAATGGTCTTTGGCGAATGGCCAATGAGGAGGGTTGGAGGCAATCTAGATGCTGTTGAGAAAGGGGATGAAGTCGGTGAGGTCGGGCAGGACGGCGTCCGCGGCCTGGCTGACGGCCTCCGAGCGGGGGCGGACGGCCAGGGCGTGGCCCGTCTGCTCGAACATGCGGATGTCGGTCTCGGAATCACCCACGGCCAGCACCCGGTCGGGGTCCACGCCCCAGCGCTGGATGATCTCCCGCACGAGGGGGCCTTTGCCGCCGTAGGGGACGCGTACGGTCATGCGGCCCACGATGCGCCCGCGGTCCTGGTGGAGGATGTTGGCCCGCCAGTCGGCCGCGCCCAGGTCGGAGGCCACCTGCGCCACATTCAGGTCGAAGCCCGAACTGAGCAGGACGAAAGGGATGCCGAGGTCTTGCAGGCCCGCGGCCGCGTCAAGCGCGCCGGGCATGTAAGGCGTACGGCGAAGAATCGCCTTCGCCTCATCCACGCGCTGGCCTCGCCACGACCAGGCGTCCAGTTGGGCGAATTCGTGGTAGGTGATGTGACCGTTGCGAAAGGCCCGAAAGTGCCGCCGCCCTTCCTCCTCCGTGCCAAAATGGCGATGGAGGAGCATGTAGGGATCGACGACTTGTTTGAGGACGCCGTCCACGTCGAAGATGATGAGGTCGATGGGCATGGGGCAATGAAAAACGCGCCCGGAGGCGCGTCGTGGTCGAAGACTGAGCGATTGCTCTCATCTTTCAGGCGCTGCGCGGCCTGCCGGAATTGGCACCAGTGCCGCCCGTCTGCGGGCGGACGGTTGCCGGGGAGTCATCGGGCCGGTCCCTCGTCCCCTCTGGATGAGAATCCAGTCGGATATGGGGTTATGCAGGTTCAATTGCGCAGTTTAGCACATGGCGGGGGCTATGTCAAAAATGAATAGCCCCTGTTGTGGAAAGACAAGTGAAAAGCAAATCCTGGCGAGATGTTTTTTCCATCTATTCCAGCGCCGCCAATGCCTCTTCGAACCATAGATGCTACTTTTTCAGCACCCGGCCTTCCTGCTCCCCCACGAACGACCTCATTGTAGACAGCCTCAGGAACGATAACTTCGTCGAATATGTCTGGCAAAAGATCAAGTCGATCTATCAGCGCTAATGCAATAAGCGGCGTAGCGTTGACAATCGCCTTCATTTTGTCCCGATCCTCTCCGCCAACTCCCGGCTGGAACGGGCCTCATCGACAAGCTCGCCCTCATCGTAATCGATAACTGGAAATCCGTTTTCGCTGAGCAGCCGATAAAATTCCCACTTATCACACCCCAGCGCTTGCGCTGCGACTCCCGCGGAGATCTTACCCTCCGCGTATAAAGAGCCAAGGGTTTGCAGAAGCACCCGACGCTTGAATTGCTCAGCGTCCTCTTTCGAGGCAATCAGTAGATCTTCTGGAAACGTCACGGTGACGCCTGTCATCTCGCGCATGATCTCATAACCTCCGAATTCATTTTAATACCCCAAAGGGTTTTTGGCAACCCACCCGTTGCTGTGGGCGTGTTTCAGAATGGGGGCGCACTGGCCGAATGGAATTCGGTGCTGAGGGCGTCCCGCCGCCCGTCCCCCTGCGGGGACGGAAACGTCGGCGTAGGCCGACGTGCGGCCAAAGGCCTTTAGCACCGACTTTAGTCGGCAGTATAGGAGGAGAGGCCTCTGGCGCCATGCCCCAAAATTGAAACGCACCCGTTGCTGTCGGGCGTGTTCCAGAACGCCTCTCTCGTGAAGAACGCGAAGATTCCTGGATCAGACTACAATAAAATAGCAGGCCGCAAGCTTATCAGTCGCTGCAAGCTCGCGGCCTATCGTATCGAGAGGCTCAGGAGGTGACGCGGGTGATGTACTCGCCCGTCTCCGTGTTCACCCGGATGACGTCGCCCGCCTGGACGAAGAGGGGCACCTGGACCTTCAGGCCCGTCTCGGTGGTGCAGCTTTTGGAGGGCGCGTTGGCGGTGTCCCCGGCGAAGCCGGGCTCGGCCTCCACCACCTTCAGGTCCACGGTCTTGGGCAGTTCGATGCTGATGGGCTCGCCTTCGTAGGTCTCCAGCTTGAGTTCCAGGCCGTCGATGAGATACTTGGTCATCTCGCCCAATTGCTCTTCCGTGAGCATGACCTGCTCGAAGGTCTCGGTGTCCATGAAGTAGTAAAAATGCCCGTCGGTGTAGAGATATTGGACGTTGGCGTGGTCCAGGCGCACGTCCTGGACTTTGTTGCCGCTGGGGAAGGTCTTCTCGATGGTGGCTCCGGAGCGCAGATTGCGGGCCTTGACGCGAATGGTGGCCTGGCCGCGGCCCATCTTGCGATGCTCGTATTCCAGCACGCGATAGAGCTCGCCATCCAGGGTGAAAATCGTGCCTTTGCGAAGTTGTTCGACGCCGATCATGGGGAT
>Ga0256832_1000348_pt1 | contig 28867 bp, 21 predicted proteins | sample 134614metaG_FD_190534 | JGI IMG/M metagenome (GOLD analysis project Ga0256832, IMG submission 190534) | Hydrothermal vent microbial communities from Lau Basin, Pacific Ocean - 134-614 | ecosystem: Environmental > Aquatic > Marine > Hydrothermal vents | place: Pacific Ocean: Lau Basin | collected...
AATGGAAATCACTCATCAATGTGACTTTGCCTGAGTCCCGTGAAAAGCTTTCTAAACAAATGAAAAGTATTAACCCAAAATACACTTTACGAGAATGGTTTCTGGTACCTGCATATCAACAGGCCGCTGACGGAGACTATTCTCTCCTCAGGGAGTTACAGGCTGTTATGACCAATCCATACAGTGAGCAGTCTAAAGCGATAGAAGAAAAATATTACAGGCAAAAGCCTTCTGAGTTTTTTAATGTCGCTGGTATATCCCATGTCAGCTGTTCATCATAATTCTCAATCCCTTATTAGGCCCAACGACCTGGAATGGTCATTTGACCATAAAGGCAGGTTAATAAATAATAAAAGGTTAAAGCTCAGGCAGTTTGAGCAGTATGAAACTGTTCCAGGGCAATCAGCTTTAATTCCTCTACCGGCATGGGATGCCCATACCAGAATCCCTGTACGGTTGGACAGCCGATTTTTTTAATGTAGTCCATCTGTACCTGGGTTTCCACGCCTTCTGCAACTATATGCAGTCCCAGTTCTTTTGCCATGGCGACTATAGCCGATATAATTGAATTCTTGTCTCCTCTGGATTGAATAGTAGCAATAAAAGAACGGTCAATTTTCAGGTTGCTTAATGGTAATGTCTGTAAATAACTTAAGGATGAATAGCCCATGCCAAAATCATCAACGGCAATCTGAATACCGTGTTTAGTCAGCCGCTGTAATTTGCTGACCACCAGCTCCATATCCTGTACTAATACGTTTTCAGTAATTTCAAGTTCCAGTTGTTTTGCACTAATCTGATATTTTTCCAGGGTTTCAATAATAAACAGACAGAAATTATCCGTTTCAATCTGAGAGGCAGAAATATTGACGGCCAGTTTTAAATTGCTGAAAGCAGGGTTAATGGCTATCCAGTCATGCAGGATTTTGCAGGAGGTCTCAATCATCCATTCGCCAATGATATTAATTAAGCCGGTTTCTTCTGCCAGCGGTATAAAATCACTGGGTGAGACCAGGCCTTTTTCTGGATGGTTCCAGCGTATCAATGCTTCAACACCGGATATAGTTTCTGTTTCGACGTTATACTGGGGCTGGAAATACACTTCAAACTGATTTTCCTGGAGGCCTTTTCTAATACCGTTTTCTATGGACAGGTGATGCTGGAACAGATCTTTCATGTGATCAGCAAAAAACTCATGACCATTTTTGCCTTTACCCTTAATATTGTACATAGCCATATCTGCATGTTTAATTAAGGTTTCACTATTACTGCCGTCTTCCGGGTAGAGAGCGGTGCCGATGCTGAAGGTGACATAGACCTCATTACCACCAATCAGAAACGGCTGCTCGAGCGCTGTGCTTATTTTTTCAACCGAGCTCAGGACATCTTCCCTGGAACTGATATCCGCCAGCATCAGGTTAAATTCGTCGCCGCCGATGCGTGCCAGGGTGTCGCTGTCCCGGATGCATTGTTTCAGTCGTTTGGCAATTTCCTGTAATAATCTATCACCGGCCAGATGTCCAAGAGAGTCGTTAACTATTTTAAAACGATCCATATCCAGAAACATAACGGCCAGTTTGCGATTATTCCGGTTGGCCTGTGAGATGGCGAAATTTATTCTGTCCTTAAATAAAATACGATTAGGCAGTTCGGTCAGGGCATCATGATAGAGCTGAAAATAAATCATTTCTTCAGAACGTTTCTGCTCTGTTACATCTCTGGCAACGCCATAGATGCCATAAAAACTGCCTTTAGTATTGCTGCCTGGAAGTTCTGATGAATCCAGGTTAATTATGATAGAGCGTGATTCAAAACATAAGGCATCCGCACCGGGATATTTGGGCAGCATTCTGAATTCAACTTTTTGCGCGGTATCAGGATTGCCGGAAAGAGTGTTGAAAGCATATTTTGCTTTTTCCAGATCTTCTTTATGGATAAATTCAGAATAATGATGACCGGTAAATTCTTTCTGGGTATAACCCAGTAACTCAGAGGCTCTTTCGTTAACAAAGACAAATTGCCCCTGCTGATCAAGCATATAAATAATATCAGGCGAGTTATTAACAAAAAAACGGTAGTGCTTTTCTGAGGTCTGAATGTAATTAGACATGGCATCAAGCTGGTGTTTTAATTCCCGTTTTTCTATCAGGTTGTTGAGTACTTTAATTAATTCACTGGGGATATAAGGTTTGTGCAGAAAATCCTTAACGCCATGGCGCATGGCCAGGGTGGCATTTTTAAAAGTCGCTTCACCACTGGTGACAATAATATCGATATCGGGGTATTTGCTGTTAACTTCTTTCATAACCTGAAAGCCGTCAACATTCGGCATAATCAGATCAAGCAATAGAATATCAATGTCCTGTTCAGCCATAATATCCAGAGCTTCCTGACCGTCACAGGCCAGAATACAGCTCATGTCATACAGAGACAGTAATTCCTGGATGCTTTCACGCATTAATTCCTGGTCATCAGCCACCAGAATTTTAATGGAACTGGCTTCTTTTCTGGACGGTAAATTCATATTTCCGTAAAAACTGGAACTGTAAAATGTTTCAATATCATTATTTTTATTATTCATAAAATAAGTCCATGCACCTGTTTATCAGGATGTTCCTGAAGGTTGGCTTAGTTTTCTGGGTAGCAGAATAACAAATTCTGCCCCTGTTTTATTTTCCTGCCACGTCCCTGATAATGGTTTGCCTGAATAGCGATTACTGCCCTGTATTGTTCCTCCCAGATCATTAACAAGATTTTTGATAATACTGAGACCAAGTCCCGAATGTTCTGTGGACTTGGTACTTTGAACCGGATTAAATAAATTTTTCATAATAGCCTCGGGAATGCCCGGGCCGTTATCCATAATACGCAGTTCTATGAACTGGTTACCGTTATAATTAACCAGATCACGGGTAATAACCTGAATTTCACCACCTTCCGGCATGGCCTCAACCGCATTTTTAAGTAAGTTGGTTAAAATCTGTTTTATGCTATTGGCATTACTGGCAATGGCCGGGATGGATTCATCCAGGTTTAATTCGGCTTTAACACCTGTTTTAAGAAACAGGGAATCCTCAAATATAGAAATCAGCCGACTGATAAGCTGGTTAATATCAACATGGTTGTTATCGGTTGAAGTGTATTCCGGAACCTCTTTAATTTTCAGCATAATATTGCCGACACGCTCCACTTCTTCCATTAAAATTTCCAGCTGACCCTGCAGTTTTTCATCGCTGGAATCTTCCAGTTTATGAGACAGGATCTGTAAATAATTACGGATTACTCCTAAAGGATTATTGGCTTCGTGAACCAGTTTGCGGATGGCCAGTGACTGTTGTGAGTGTTCCTGTTCCAGAATGGATTCAATGCGTTGGGCAATTTCATTATCACGGGATATTACTTCAGAGGTGGAACGGGAAAATTCATGTAACAGCCCCTGTTCACGTTTTAATGACGGCAGATGGCTGGTGCTGACTCCTGTAACCAGAACGCCGAATTTTTCCTCTTGAACTGTGTTCTGGTTATATAATGATTCCATTAATGGAATACACAAAATCTGTTCTGAATTTAATAATTTCTCTAATTGTCTGTCCAGTACGGAATGACTATGCTCATCGGTTTCATTATCGGCAGTATCGGTACTGGAAAAAAGTGGGATACGTTTCAGCAGAGACCGTACCGGCAGGGTCTGTTCTGCTGTTAAAGGTATCCTGAACTCTGCCAGCAGTTTGTCATCAATGTTAGTACCATGCAGGCCATTCAAACTATCGGACTGTGCATCGTATTTTAGAAAAATAGTGTTTGACAGGCCAAATAAGACATTAAGGTTTAAAATAACCCGTTCGATTCGTTCTATTTCAGAATGAAAGTTTTCGATTTCCTGCAGAGAACTGGATAAAGCGATGGTACGCACATTTTCAGCCAGTTTAACCTGAATGTTTTCATTATCGCTTTGCAGATCAGCAGGAGAATTAATATTAATTTTCATGCTCTTAGCGGCTTTCTGAACTTCGGCCTGGCTTTTTTCCAGTAATTCTTCGAGAACCGCATGGTTTAAATCAAAAACATCCATAACTTCATTAAAAACCAGATCCCTGTTTTTTAACGGCTCGGCAAGTTTATGGGTGATATTAATTATTTTTATCAGGTGTGGTGTGCCGGCCAGATTTTTAGCTGGTTCACGTTGATATAAAATAGCGTCACTTAACAGGGTTTTCTGATCAAACTGCTGAATAATCCAGGCACCGATTTCCGGTATGCTGGAACCAGTCAATTCCTGCTCCATTGCAGTACGCTGCTGATCAAGTTCAGCCAGGGTTCCAGTATGATTATTAGCCTGTAGTTCATTAAGGCGTTTTACATATTCTTCAAAATCATAGCTTAAGCAGACCAGTTCACCCATTTTGTGTAACAAACCGGCAATATAGGCTTCATCTTTATTAGAGTATCCGGTCAATTGAGCCAGATTCCCGGCAATAGAAGCAGCGCTTAGGGAGCTTTTCCAGAAACTGGTCAAAAAGCCTTTGTCATCAAGATTAAAGCGGGAAAAAAACTGTTGTACAGCAGAGTTAATGGTAATCGTTTTAACCTGCTTTAAACCCAGAGCGACTACCAGGCGATGAAAGTCTTTATATTCATTCCATTGGTAATAGGCGCCTGAGTTGGCAACCGACATAATTCTTGTCGTCAATGCCGGATCGCTTTGAATAATCTGGCTGATCTGACTAAAGTCAACGTCCGGATCGGGGATGATTTCCAGTAATTTTAACAGTGCATGAGGGATGGATGGCAGTTTGCCAAGCTCTGTATGTAAGGTCTGATTGAGTGAAGACTTCTGCATTTTATAATTGTTATCTCATGCAACCACTTAAGAAGATGACCTAAGTGTAGGTAAATTCAACCGAATTTGCAAGTTTTGCAGCTTAAAAGAAATTGTGGTGATAATAACTACTTTTGTAAAACTGTTTTAAATCCAATATACTCTTTTATAACACAAATATTCAGGGGGGGCTGTACTGATTTTACCCGAACATTTTTTGAGTTATTTCTCTGAGATGGGTATGCAGAAATATTAACCTGAATAAAAACGTGAATAAAACAAAAAAAATAAATAATAATATTGCGCAGGTCATTGCAATTACCAGTGGCAAAGGCGGGGTAGGAAAAAGTACTCTGGCTACTAACCTGGGGCTTGCTCTGGCTGAGGCTGGTCATAAGGTTTGCCTGTTTGATGCGGATACCAATCTGGCCAATATTAATATTCTTCTGGGTATTACACCTTTACATACCCTGGAACACTTCTTTAAGCAGAATATTGCCCTGCAGGACATTATTGTTAAAGGGCCGGCAGAAATAGATATTATTTCTGCCGCTTCTGGTGTGTCTGATTTTATTAAATTATCCCGAGTTCAGCAGCAGAAGTTAATTGAAGCGCTGCAGATCCTGGAAAAAAATTATCAATACCTGCTAATTGATACCGCCGCCGGTATTGACAGCACTAATGTTAATTTATTGCTTTCCGCCCCGTATTTAATTCTGGTTATTACCCAGGAACCGACTTCTTTAACCGATGCATTTTCTCTGCTTCGGGTGTTATTACAACAGCATTTTAATCGTTCTGTACTGGTTATTGTTAATATGGCAGACAATAAACGTGCCGCACAGTCAACCTTCAGACGTTTTAAAAATGCCGTCAGTCAGTACCTGCATTATAAAGTTTATTTTGCCGGACATATTTTAAATGATAAAAATATGCCGAAGTCCATCTTAAAGCAGGAGCCTGTTATCCTGTCCAGTCCGGATTCGCCTGCCAGTCAATGTATACTGCGGATCAGTCAACGGCTTGATCAGGCATTCAGTAAGCAGTCAATTAAAAATTCCGGTTTAAGTGAACACCTGGCCGAAGTGGCTACACCGTTGCCTGCGGGTGATCCGGATAGTTTTAATAAGTCTGCTGATAGCCAGGCAAATAAAGATGAAAACAGTAACTTTGCTGCAGCAACGATGCATGAACAAGATATTTCCAGCGCAAACGGCTATAAAACAGGGCGCTCTGAGTTATCACAAATGGCGGAGCCGTTAAACTCATCAGTGGAATTTACAGAGAAATCGGCCATGCTCCGAGCCAGTTACCTGGCACGGCTAGCCGCAAATATTAGTTAATTAAACGACTCAGCAGGGATGCAATGTTAGAACAGTAAAATTAAAAAAATAATAAACCAGGTATATAAACATGCCCTCAGTAACATCGCTACAATCATTGTCAATTCTGGTAACAGATAATGATCAGCGTATGCGCGAAAGTCTTCGAGATCTGCTCGAAGCTTATGGTATGCAATGCTCTGTGGCAGAAAATGGTCAGCAGGTTCTGGAACTGATCAATCACAGTCATTATGATCTGGTTTTACTGGATCTGAATCTGACCAGGGTGAACAGTTTACAGTTATTGCGCAAAGTGCATAACGAACATCCTGATACTGATTTTATTGTTCTCAGTGCTGATGCCGGCTTCTCAAAAGATCGGTCAATTTCCCAGTTGGGGGTACTGGAAATCCTTGCCAAACCCTTTGATCCCCGCATTTTGCTCGAACTGATAAAAAATATTTCTGAAAATAAACACCAGCGTTCTGAAAAATCAGATAAGTGCAGCCAGCTGGATACTTTAAGTGATGTGGAAAAGACCCTGCAGGAACTGGAAGCTATTATTCATAAGGAAGAACTGCATTTAACCAATGATATTATTAATAACAGTCCGGTGGTGGTATTTGTCTGGAATAATTCTGCAAACTGGCCGGTGCAGTTTGTGTCTGAAAACGTAGTTAATTTACTGGGTTATACTGCCAATGAATTTATTACTGGTAAGGTAAATTACAATAATATTATCCATCCTGACGATATTGAGCGGGTTAATTCTGAACGGGCCAATAACCGGGGCAGTATGCAGTTTTTGCATAAACCTTACCGTTTGATCACCAAAAGCGGAATGGTGAAATGGGTGGATGATTCCTCTACCTGTGTGTGTAACGAGCATGGTGACGTTACTTATTATCAGGGGGTGCTGGTTGATGTTACCCAACGGGAACTGTCCAGGCAGAAAATGCTGAAAAACCAGCGGTCTTTACAACGCCTGGCTCATCATGATCCTCTGACCGGTTTGCCTAACCGTATTTTGCTGCTGGATCGTCTTAAACAGTCCATTAAGAAAATCAAGCGGATAAAAAAATGCACCGCTTTGTTATATATTGACCTGGATAAGTTTAAGGAAATTAATGATAGTCTTGGTCATAATGCCGGTGATAAAGTACTGAAATCAGTGGCTAAACGTCTGCTGGAAAGTGTTCGGGCCATGGATACGGTTGCAAGAATTGGCGGCGATGAATTTATTATTATTATGGAGTCAGTAAGTAGTATTGAAGATGTAAAAAAAGTGGCTGAAAAACTCAACCACTCTTTACAGCAATCCGTTAATATCAATACCCATGAATTATTTGTAACATCCAGTATTGGCATCAGTCTGTCGCCAGATGATTCTGAAGATCCGGAAGAATTAATAAAGAAAGCCGATGCAGCCATGTATCGTTCCAAACAGCAGGGTAGAAACACCTATCATTTTTATCACCCTGCGGAACAATAAATTCCTTTTATTCACATTCCTTAAATATCAACGCATTACATTTGGCACAGATATCGTGGTCTACCCGGTTATAAAGCTCATGAATGGCTGCCTTCTTGGTATCAAAAAAGTGATCCGGGCCAATATTATGAATAAAACAGGATTTTGCCGCAAACTCATAAACCGAAGATTTAATACCTACAAAGTAAAGTCCTCCGCCCATGGCTTTTAAGCGGCGGTTTTCTATCACCAGGGCTTCAGCACCGGCCAGGTCAATAAAATTTATACCGCTGGAAACAATCAGAATATGTTTGATTTGCTCATTTTCAACAATACGGGCCAGGCGGTTCTGAATATAGTTAATCGAGCCGAAATAAACGGACATGTCGATACGGATGATCTTGATCTGGGGACATTGTTTTAATGGTTTCTTTTCAATATTAACCAGTTTTCTATGTGGTGTAGAGGGGTCTACCGAGAGGGTTGGAATATGCGGTGTGGAGGTTTTGGCCAGGAAAAAGACCAGAGACAGTATCACGCCCAGGTAAATGGCAAATTCCAGTTCTAAAAACAGAGTGGCAAAAAAGGTGGTCAGCAAAACCGCCGTTTCTGATTTGCTCATGGTAAGAACCCGCTTGATATGATGAAAATCCACCAGGTTATACGCTACTAATAAAATTACACCGCCCATGGCGGCAACAGGCAAATAGGCTGTTAAAGGGGCAATCAGCAGTACTATCAGCATTAATAATAAGGCTGCAAAAATTGCGGATAAGGGGGTTTTGGCTCCAGCTTCATAATTAATACCGGAACGGGTAAAGGAACCAGAACCGGCGTAGCTGGAAAAGAAACTGCCGGTAATATTGGATAAACCCTGCCCGATAAACTCCTGGTTAGCATCAATGCGCTGATTGGATTTACTGGCAACAGCCCGGCTGATGGAAACGGCTTCTATCAGCCCCAGTAAGGCTACTGCAAAAGCTTCAGGAGCCAGAGTTTTAATGGCCTCCCAGGAAAAGTCAGGTATAGAAAAGGGGGGTAAATGGGCTGGAATTTCCCCGACCAGTTTAATGGAGTCTGTGCTCTGCTTGAAATACAGCGCCAGTAAAGCCCCCACAACCATGCCGATCAGCAGATTAGGCAGTTTGGGCAGAAAAATTTTGGTGGCCAATGCGGTCAGTAAAGTGACCAGGGCAATACTGATCAGGTAAGGGTTGAGATGGCCAAGATCTGTAAATATATCTAACCAGACATGTAAAAAGGTTTCCCCTTTGGGGATCACTATGCCGGTAATATGTTTCATCTGACTGGTGGCAATCAAAATAGCCGCTCCGGCTGTAAAACCGATAACGACAGTGTGAGAAACAAAATTAACCAGTGAGCCAAGACGCCCAATACCAAAGGCGAGCTGATAGATACCGGCCAGGAAAGTTAAGGTCAGTGCCAGAGAAATAAATTCCGGACTACCGGGGGTTGCATGATTGCTTATGGCAGAAAATACCACAATGGAAATGGCGGTAGTTGGCCCCGAAACAAGATGATGAGATGAGCCGAAAAGCGCCGCAATAATAGGAGTAACCATTGCGGTGTATAGACCGTATTGAGGCGGCAAACCGGCAATGGTTGCAAAGGCTACGCCCTGTGGGAGTACAATAACGGCCCCGGTCAGGCCCGCCAGAAAATCAGCTTTTATGGTTTCCGGAGTGATTAATTTGAACCATTTGAGAAACGGAAACAGAGTCATTAGATTCATTGCTACTTCCTGTATAGCAGAAAAAACCAGGGGTATTCAGTAGCCCCTGGACTCAGAGCCTGAATAATATCCCTTGTTTTACTGAGTTATAAAATAAGTTATCAAACAGTTGATAAAAAAAGGCATGCATTATTTATAGGATTTCGGTTCTTTAATTGCCGGCAGGATCTGGCCGTTCATTAATACGGCTAAATACTGGACATCATTGTTATTTTTTAACTGCAGCAGATAATACCAGTAGTTATCTTTTTCATGTTTTTTTACTTTCTTTAATTCAATTTCATTGATCTTCAGGGTGCTCATTTCAGGCTGGGTTTTTAACCAGCTGTTTACCTTGCTCACCAGCTCATTAATACCTAAAGGCACATTGCCTTCACCGGGGATCCAGACAGAAGTGTTATTAATATCATCTTTTTTGGCATATACAATAATGGTTGCATCATCCATGTAGTCAATAATTTCCAGGGGGAACTGAAAGGCATAGCTCTGACTAAAGAAGCCGAATAATAAGATAGCAGGAAATAATTTGTTTAACATGACTGAAACCTCTAAAGATTGACCTGAAATAGTTAATCATTAATAGTAAAGCTTTTTATTATAACATAGACATAAATGTGTCTAAAGGTAGTAACTTATCCATAAATCTTTAACCGGAGTTTTGTCTTACTCAAATATGAGTCCATTATAAAAAGGATAGTTAAGTAATATCTGTTCCTGGAACTGAGTTAAATGTATTAGAAATAGAATAACCATAAAAACTATGTGAGATAGGTCAACATTATGAATTTAAATGAAAAAAATAGAATTTCAGGATTGTATTTAGAAAAATATTGGTCTAATCTTTGAATTCCTGAATAACCTGGTCAGAAATTCGTTTTCTGAGTATTAGCGATTAATTTTTAAACTAATTCTAACTTTATTAAATAAATTTAAATAATGAAAAAAACAAATATAATAATTAACTTTTTTCTGTTTTTTCTTCTTTCTATATTATTTCAGAATGTCGCAGCTTTATCCGGACATTCTGTATTAACAGATAAAAATGTAAACGCTTCTCAGTTTATTGATCGGGTAGGTAAACAAAGAATGCTGATGTACCAGATTCTAGTGGCCTATGCACAAATTGGGCAGGTTCAAAGTTATGGAAACCCTGTTAATACAAAACAGATGGCCATTGATGAATTTGAATACAGTCTTCAGATAATCAAGTCGATACCTCGCTTTAATTTAACAGCCCAACGAATGGAAACTGTCTGGATAGACTTTAAAAAAACAGTTTTACTGACTCCGGATAAATACCAGCTAAAAAAATTGATTGCACAGGCGGAGCAGATTGTCAGTTATTGTAATTCCATTATTAAATCTATGGTTCAGAGCAGTTCCAATAATATTAATATTGTAAATATTGCGGGAAAGCAAAGAATGCTAAGTCAGAGAATGGCCTTATTTATGCTGGCAGAAAACTGGGGACTTAAGGAAGGTAATTACAGATTAAAGTTACAACAAACTCTGGCAGAATTTGCTATTAATCTTAATACTCTTAAAAGTAACAATGATAATACAAAAAAAATTAATCAAAAAATAAAATCTATGGAAAAAGATTTTTCACGTTTAATTCGGATTATTGCAAAGGGAAAACAGGAACGTGATTATTCTTTTTCTATTTCCAGAAACACTTCTCAAATATTACGTAAGGCAAAAGTCTGTGCCAAACTTTATGTAGAATTAAAAAATGAGGTAAATGTGGCTATGCGTAAAAAAGATAGAAGCCGTTAACTTATGTAGCTTATTTTATACCCTGGTTGAAAACAGCTTTATGGTTTTGTCTTTGTAACATACGCAGCGTGATTTACCTGTATTTTTGGCTTCATACATGCGTTGGTCTGCTGTTTCAATAAGTTTTTCCCAATTATCAATGTTGTCAATTAGTCTTTCTCCAAGCCCCATACTTGCAGTTAAAGGATTTCCGTTAGGATTGTGACCTATACCATGCAAATTAATTCGTTCCAGTACTCTTAATGTATCTTTATGATCGGCATAAGGCAGGAGTAAAATAAATTCTTCACCGCCCCAGCGTATAATGGAATCGCCTCGACGTATAGAGTTTTTTAATTTAATAACAACATTTCTAAGAACCTCATCACCTGCCTGATGTCCGTAAGTATCATTAATTTCTTTAAAATTATCTATGTCTATAAATAGCAGTGATAATGGTGTATTTTGCAGGGTGGCCATACGATAATAAACATCAAGGGCTTCTATTCCGGCTTTTCTAGTCATGGCGTTGGTTAAGCCATCATAGCTGGCACGGGTAACCTGGGATATCATATAGCGCATCTGGCTGATTGATGAGAAGAAACTGGATAGGATCAAAAGAATAAAAAGCCAGATTTGCATCACGGCATCAGGGATTTCGGCCTTATTTTCAGGAAATAAATTCCATAAAGTAATACTGATAATGGGCAATGATAAGACAACCAGTTCGCTTAATGTTAAAGTAAAAATGGAAAGAGCGGCAATTACAAGAAAAGGTAATAGACTGTAGATATTTATTAAAGCGCCGGAAAACCCCGTTAAATGATAGTGCTGTACAATAGGGTTGGCTATCACAAAAAAAACAGTTGGGATCAGAAGCATAACGCCCATACAAATCCGAATTTTTTCAAGTTGATTACTTTTTTTATTACATCGATACGCAATTAAAAGAAAAACAGCACCTGATATCATTCTTAAGACTGCCAATTTATACCATAACTCAAATGGCAGTAAAATATAATCAACAATACTCCATGCGGGTATTATGATGCCAAATAACAGAGAAAAAAGCCGGGTTCGCTCACTTAAGATCTGTGCCCTGTGCTGTTGAATGGGAATGCTGTGCTGTTTACACCTGACCAGATCTATCCATTGTTCAGAAAAAGTAATACCAAACAGTTTTTTTAAATAATTGTTTATCAACGTTAAGCCTTTTTCTGATACGGTAAATGGAATATCTGCATGATGATTAAAGTAAGCCTTTAAAAAAGTTGGCGTGAATTTTATCTTGACTTAAAGGTTGAAAGAAATAATAACCCTGCCCCTGATAGCATCCAGCATTTTTAAGAAAATTCGCCTGTTCTTCAGTCTCAATACCTTCAGCGACAATGTTGATGTCCATGGCCTTACCAAGGGCAATAATAGATAAAATAATGGCCTCGCTATTTTTTGTTTTAAAAAGCTCCAGGGTAAATGAACGATCAATTTTTAAGGTATCAATGGGTAACTGATTTAACTGACTAAGAGAAGAATAGCCTGTTCCAAAATCATCAATAGATATTTTAATACCCATAGCCTTAATTTTATTCAGGATATCAATGGTATGTGAGGTATTCTCTATCAGGTGGCTTTCAGTTATCTCAAATTCAAGAATTTCTGGAGGACATTGAGTATCATCCAGAATTTTTTTAATTTTCTTATCCAGTACCTCGTCCTGAAATTGTTTGCCGGATAAATTAATAGCTATGTGGTTAAAATTTAAATTATTCTCACTCCATATTTTTGCCTGTTTACAGGCCTGTTTTATAACCCATTCTCCTATCTCGAGGATAAGTAAACTTTCTTCAGCAATGGGTATGAATTGATCGGGTGTGATTAAGCCTAAAGATGGATGCTGCCAGCGAATCAGTGCCTCAAAGCCACATAACTTCCTGTCTTCAAGACTTATTTTAGGCTGATAAAATAAGTCAAATTCTTCATTTTGCAGAGCTTTTGTAAGACTGGATTCCATCATGACATAGGTAAATGCGTTGGCAGTCATTTCTTTCTGGTAAAACTGAAAGCTGTTAAGGCTTTCATCTTTGGCTTTATGTAATGCGGTATCTGCTTTAGATAATAGTTCATCCGTATTATTACCGTCCTGCGGAAACAGGCTTATTCCTATGCTGGCGGTTAGATTAATGGGTTGATTATTAATAATATAAGGTTTACTGAATGCCTGAAGCAGATTTTGAACGATGATGGTTGCATCATCAATGACATTGATATTATCGGAATAAATTAAAAATTCGTCTGCACTCATACGAGCCAGAGTTACCGATTTATCTAAAAAACTTTTTAAACGTGTGGCAACATTTGATAATACTTTGTTGCCCTGACTTTTGCCAAATGAATCATTTATCTGTTTAAATCTGTCCAGGTTTAAATGAAATACTGCAATCCGACGATTGTATTTTCGTGCTTTTCGTATAGACTGCGAGAGCTTGTCAGAAAATAACGATATGTTTGGCAGGTTGGTTAATGAACCATGATATCGTAAGTAATGGATGTCAAGATAATTTTCATAAATCGTTTTTTCCATATTAAGGTGATCAGTAATGTCTTTTGAAGTTTCTACAATTCCACAAAGCTCATTATTAGCGTTAAATATAGGAGAGGCCTTTATTTCAAATGTTCGGTTTTTTTTGCTATTTATTGGAAATTCTTTAACGATGGTAATAGGGGATAATGATTTTTTAACCAGTTCAAGAGGACAGTTTTTCCTGTTATCTGGGCATGAAGTTTGCGGATGGTGAGACACTTCATGACAGTAAATACAGGAATTGCGGATAAAAGCCTGATTTTTACTGGCGGCCACATTCATTATCTGTACTTTATAATCCAGGTCAATAACCATTAATGGATCCGGAATGCTATTAATAACAGTAAGCAGAAATTGGTTTTCTGTCTCTGCTTTGGCAGGATCTTCATCAACAATTTTTTGTGCTGCAGGATTGCGATTCTTCAATGGAAAATCCAAATTAATATAGTTATCCCCCCCAAATTTTTCCTTTTGAGTTGAAACAGGCAATGTTAAGTGATTGCCAAATGTAAATAATGTTAAAGAATTACTTTTGTCTTTTAAATGACTTACGTCAATTGTTAGTTATATTGTAAGCTGGTAAGGTTCTGCATCAGGATTCCAGTCAGGTAATACAATACGTTCGGCAGGCTGATTGTTGAGCTTAAAATGATGTTGTGCGGGTCTGTGAGTATGTCCGTGAATAAGGATATAGGTGTTATGAGCCAGCATCAGTTCCTGAACAGCATGCTGGTTAACGTCCATAATGTCAGCAGCTTTCTGTTGGCCTCTCTGTTTGCTCTGCTCACGCATAGAACGGGCTATGGCAATTCGTTCTTCAATAGAGCGGGACAGAAAATCCTGTTGCCATTGCGGATCATGGACCATTTTTCGAAATGCCATATAATCGGTATCATCGGTACACAGCTTATCTCCATGAGAAAGCAGGATGGTTTTCCTTCCCTGTTCTGTCTCAATGTCCAGAGGAAAGGGATCGGGAATTAACCGGCATCTTGCAGCCTGTTCAAACTGGCTGCCCAGTAGAAAATCTCGGTTGCCGTGCATGACATAAACCTCAATTCCCTGCTCATTGAGGTGTCTGAGTTTATCAATAACATCCTGGTAAAAGGGCAGGGAAGCATCATCCCCCAGCCAGACTTCAAATAAATCGCCTAGAATATAAAGCGCCTTGATCTGGTTTGCCTGTTCCAGACAGGAAGCAATAAATTGATTAAAGCAGGTGTGAATATCCGAACGTGCGGGGTCGAGATGAAGATCGGAAATAAAAAGCAGTTTCATAAAACAGGGGCCGCTGTACAGAACAGCAGCCCTGATAATCGCTTAATTATTATTAAACGATTATTCGACAGTAACTTTTTCAATGATAACGTCTTCAACGGGTACGTCGGAGTGAAATCCTTTGCTTCCAGTGGCTACGGATTTAATGGCATCTACAACATCCATGCCGTCAACCACCTTGCCGAATACACAATAGCCCCAGCCGTCCGGTGTTTCACTGCGAAAGTCCAGGAAGTTATTGTCTTTTACATTAATAAAGAACTGGGAAGAAGCAGAATGAGGATCCGGTGTTCTGGCCATAGCAATGGTGCCGCGCTCATTGCTTAAGCCGTTATTGGCTTCGTTCTGAATATTACCGCGGGTTTCTTTTTCATCCATGCCCGGTTCCATACCGCCGCCCTGGATCATAAAACCGTCAATGACACGGTGGAAAATAGTGCCGTCATAAAAACCGTCTTTGGCATACTGCTCAAAGTTTTTACAGGTTTCAGGTGCTTTTTCATGGTCCAGTTCAATAGTAATGGTGCCATGGTTGGTTTGCATTTTAATCATAAGTTTTCCGTTTTTTTGTAAATGTGTAGATATTGCGTTACAAGTTATTGAATTACTAAAATACTTAAGTTGTTTTATTGGGGATAAGAAATGTTATTTTCAACCCCGTCCTGACTGCACTTCAGGAAACTATTTATTACTTAATAATTTTCATATCTTCAATATAAATGGGATCAACCGGAATATTCTGCTGCCCAGCTACCTGGGTGGTTTTAACTTTAGCAATCTTATCCACAACATCCATCCCCTTAATTACCTTACCAAACACGGTATAGCCCCAGCCGTTTATGGTTTTACGGGTATGGTTAAGAAAGTCATTGTTTTTCAGGTTGATAAAGAACTGTGCGGTGGCAGAATGCGGGTCTCTGGTTCGTGCCATGGCAATGGTACCGCGATCATTTTTCAGGCCGTTATCCGCTTCGTTTTTAATGGGGCTTAGGGTTTTCTTACGATCCCGGGCATTAGTAAAACCACCGCCCTGAATCATAAAACCGTCAATAACGCGATGAAAAATGGTTTTGCGGTAAAAATGGTTTTCTACATAGTTAACAAAGTTTTTAACGGTTTCCGGGGCTTTATCCGGATACAGTTCCAGCACAATATCGCCCATGGTGGTGGTCATTTTAACCTTAACGGTATCTTCGGCAAAGGCAGTAACGGACAGGGAGAGCAGAATTATGCTCAGAAGTAATTGTTTTAGCATGGTCATATTTTTTTTACCTGTTTAAATGTACGGGTTTAATGTACGAATACATTGTGTTATGTAAAGGGAATATGTAAATTTTTGATTAATATAACGGTTTTAATGTTCTTATTAAAGAGTATTTGATTTATTTTTGTGCGCCAATTCATTAAAATCACCGCTTGCAAAGATTTTTTTCACATCATTATGGAATTCACACAAAAATGAGTAATACGCCTGCGCCAGCTTCATCCGATAACGAGTCCAGAATTGTTTCCAATTTTATTCGGCATATTATTGATGAGGATATTAAGAATAACAAAAACGATGGCAAGGTTATCACTCGTTTTCCTCCGGAACCCAACGGCTACCTGCATATCGGTCATGCCAAGTCCATCTGCCTGAATTTTGGTCTGGCCCGTGATTACAATGGGGTCTGTAATTTGCGTTTTGATGACACCAATCCGGAAAAAGAAGATGTGGAATATGTTGATTCCATAATGGAAGATGTGCGCTGGCTGGGGTTTGAATGGGCCGGAGAGCCGAAATATGCCTCCAATTATTTCCAGCAGTTATATGAATATGCCGTCGAACTGATCAAAATGGGTAAGGCCTATGTCTGTTCTCTGTCACCGGAAGAAGCCCGTCAGTACCGTGGTTCCCTGACCGAGCCGGGTAAAAACAGTCCTTACAGGGAGCAAAGTGTTGAGGAAAATCTGGCCTTGTTTGAGCGTATGAAACAGGGTGAATTTGAGGAAGGGGAGAAGGTTCTGCGTGCTAAAATTGATATGGCTTCGCCCAATATCAATATGCGTGATCCGGTGATTTACCGTATCCGCAAGGTAGAACACCACCAGACGGGTAATGAATGGTGTATTTATCCTATGTATGATTATACTCATTGCCTGTCGGATGCCATTGAGGGCATTACCCATTCCCTGTGTACCCTGGAGTTTGAAGATCATAGGCCGCTGTATGACTGGGTGCTGGATCAGCTGCAGACCCCCTGTCATCCGCAGCAGATTGAATTTGCCCGGCTTAATCTTAACTACACCATTACCAGTAAACGTAAACTCAAACAGCTGGTGGATGAAAAGCATGTACACGGCTGGGATGATCCTCGACTGCCTACTATATCGGGCTTAAGACGCCGTGGCTATACACCGGCCTCTCTGCGTGATTTCAGTGATCGTATCGGTGTCACCAAGGTGGACGGGGTAGTGGATATGAGCACCCTGGAATTCTGTATTCGTGAGGATCTGGAACATACCGCCCCACGGGCCATGTGTGTTATTGATCCCCTGAAAGTGGTTATTGAAAGTTTTGCCGAGGATCAGGTTGAAGAGCTGTCGGCTCCCCGTCATCCCAAGGATGAAAGCATGGGGCGCAGAGCACTGAAAATGACCCGGGTGATTTATATTGACCGCAGTGATTTTGAAGAAGTCCCGCCGCCCAAGTACAAGCGGCTTACGATTGACAAAGAAGTACGCTTAAGAAACTCCTATGTCATAAAATGCCATTCGGTCATTAAGGATGATGACGGCAATATTATTGAACTGCGCTGTACCCATGATCCGGATACCCTGGGTAAAAAGCCGGAAGGGCGTAAGGTCAAGGGCGTTATCCACTGGGTATCGGAGCAATATTCCATACCGGCGGAAGTGCGTTTATACGACCGTCTGTTCAGTGTGGAAAATCCTGATGGAGCGGCCAGGGATCATGAAGATGAAGACAGCCATTTTCTGGACTTTCTAAACCCGGATTCACTGATTGTTAAGGCTGATGCCCGTGCTGAAATGTCCCTGGCCGATACTCAGCCGGGCGACCACTACCAGTTTGAACGGGAAGGTTATTTTACCACCGATCCTGACTCCACAAAGGACAAACTGGTTTTTAACCGCACCGTAGGTTTAAGAGATTCCTGGGCTAAAATAGGTGGCAAGAGCTGATATGTTACAGATATATAATTCCCTGAGCGGAAAAAAAGAACAATTTATTCCTATCGAACCGGGCAAGGTCAAAATGTATGTCTGCGGCATGACCGTGTACGACTATTGCCATATCGGTCATGCCCGGGTGCTGGTAGTGTTTGATGTAATTAACCGCTATCTGCGTAAACTGTACGGGGATGAAAATGTCACCTATGTGCGCAATATTACCGATATTGATGACAAGATCATTGCCCGGGCCATTGAAAACGGCGAAGATATCGGCACTCTGACCCAACGCTTTATTGATGCCATGCATGAAGATGCTGATGCCCTGGGGGTCATGCGTCCGGATATTGAGCCCCGTGCTACTGAGCACATGGACAATATTATCAATATGATCCAGACCCTGATAGATAAAGGTATGGCTTATCAGGGCGACAACGGCGATGTTTATTATCAGGTCAGTCAGTTTAAGGACTATGGCAAACTGTCTAAAAAGAACCTGGAAGATCTGCAGTCCGGCAGCCGGGTAGAAGTGGAACAGGCCAAGCGCGATCCGGCGGATTTTGTGTTATGGAAAATGGCCAAGCCCGGTGAACCCTTCTGGGAATCCCCCTGGGGCCAGGGTCGTCCCGGCTGGCATATTGAATGTTCCGCCATGTCCAAGCAATGCCTGGGTGAGCATTTTGACATTCACGGCGGCGGTCTGGATCTAAAGTTTCCTCATCATGAAAATGAAATTGCCCAGTCAGAAGGCTGCTCCGGCCATAAGTTTGTCAACTACTGGATCCATAATGGTTTTGTGCGGGTGGATGATGAAAAAATGTCCAAATCCCTGGGCAATTTCTTTATTATCCGGGATGTGCTTAAGAATTATGCACCGGAAGTGATCCGTTATTTTATTCTTAACAGCCATTACCGCAGTCCGCTCAATTATTCCGATGAAAATCTGGATCGCGCTAAAGCCTCCTTAAGCACACTGTATCAGTCATTACTGGACATTGAACCGGCTGATGCTCCTCTGGATGAAAACAGTGACTATGCCAAACGTTTTTTCCAGGCTATGGACGATGACTTTAATACCCCCAAAGCCATTTCTGTGCTGTTTGACATGAGCCATGAACTGAACCGCCTGAAAAATTCAGATAAGGCACAGGCTCAGAAACTGGCTGCCCAGATCAAACACCTTGCCCATATCCTGGGTCTGCTGGAAAAGGATCCCCAGGCATTTTTACAAAGCGGAGCCGGTGAGGGCGGTTTATCGGATGATGAAATTAATGATCTGATTGCTCAACGGGCTCAGGCCAAGGCCGATAAAAACTGGGCCGAATCGGATCGTATCCGTGATGTACTGGTGGCTGCCGATATCCTGCTGGAAGATACCCCCGAAGGTACCCGCTGGCGCAGGAAATAGGCCAGTGATCAGGATCTCCGGGTGATTTAAATTATGGCTAAATCCAGAAAAAAGAAATCTTCCAGAAAAAGAAAAAAGTCATCAGGTTTGGTACGTTTTATTAAAAAAACGTTCCTGTACCTGCTGATTTTCGGCACCATCGGCCTGACGCTTTATACACTGTATCTTAACAGCATTATTAAAGATAAATTTGAAGGCCGTCGCTGGTCCATTCCTGCCAAGGTGTATGCCCGGGCTCTGGAAATTTACCCGGGTGTTAAGCTCAGTGCCGACCAGCTGGAAAAAGAGCTCCGTCTGGCCGGTTACCGCAAGGACAAATCCCCCTCTACCCAGGGCAGCTTCTCCCGTAAAGACAATCAGATTGATCTGGTCAGCCGCCAGTTCCGCTTTCCCGATGGTGATGAACCGTCTCATAAGCTGCGCATTCAGTTTAAACATAATGCCGTCAGCCGAATTTATAACAAAAGCCGTAAACGTTCCGTGTCTCTGGTTCGACTGGATCCGGCAGTGATCGGCAGTATCCACCCACGTTTACATGAAGATAGGGTATTGCTGGCGCAGGATGAAATTCCGCAGAAATTAAAAAAAGCCCTCATTGCGGTAGAAGATCGGAACTTTTACCAGCATTACGGTATTGATCCCAAAGGCATTATACGTGCTGTGTGGGCTAATATTAAAGCTGGTGCAACGGTGCAGGGCGGTAGTACGCTGACTCAGCAGCTGGTTAAAAATTTCTTTTTAACCCGAGAGCGTACCCTGATCCGCAAGCTCAATGAAGCCATTATGTCCCTGCTGCTGGAATACCACTACAGCAAGGATGAAATTCTTACTGCTTATATCAATGAAGTTTACCTGGGGCAGGATGGCCGTCGGGCCATTCATGGTTTTGCTCTGGCCAGTGAATATTATTTCAGACGGCCCATCAGTCAGCTTAGTCTGCCGCAGATATCCCTGCTGGTGGGGCTGGTTAAGGGGCCGTCCTGGTATAACCCGGTTAAACACCCGCAACGGGCGAAAAAGCGTCGAAATACCGTGCTTAAAGTGATGCTGGAGCAACAGCTTATTACCAAGAAGCAGTATAAAAAAGCCATTGCCTCAAGCCTGGGGAACAGTCAGGGTATTTCCTTAAGCTCATCACCCTTCCCGGCCTTTCTGGACAGTGTGAAATCACAACTGCAGGAAAGCTATAACCAGGATGATTTAACCGATAAAGGCCTGAAAATATTTACCACGCTTAATCCGCAGGTACAGTGGGCGGCGGAACAGGCTCTGAGCAGCCAGTTAAAAAGCATGGCTAAGAAACGAGCTAAACAACTGCAGGGTGCTATTATTGTCAGTCACCGCAATTCTGCAGAGATACTGGCCATAGTGGGCGGTAAAAAGAGTCAGGAAGGTGATTTTAACCGGGCAATGCATGCTAAACGTCCTATTGGTTCACTGGTCAAACCGGCAGTTTATCTGACGGCACTGCAGCAGGGTTATACTCTGGCCTCCCTGTTAAAAGATCAGTCATTTACGGCCAAAAGTGTTAAAGGCAAATTATGGAAGCCCCAAAACTTTGATCATAAAGAGCACGGTATCGTGCCTTTACATGTGGCTCTGGCCAAGTCCTATAATTTATCCACAGCCCGGCTGGGTATGGGAATTGGCGTGGATAAAGTACTTAATACGGTTCGGGCACTGGGTGCGCAGACGGATGCATTACCCTATCCGGCAGTGCTGCTGGGTTCTCTGACTTTAACACCGTTACAGGTTACACAGATGTACCAGACCCTGGCTGATCAGGGCTTTTATTCACCTCTGCATACCATCCTGTCAGTCCAGGATGAGCAGAATAATACCCTGCAGCAATACCCCTTGCGCGTGGAACAACGGATCAGTGCAGATATGACTTATCTTATTAATGCTAATCTTCAGGAAGTGGTCAGTATGGGGACTGCGAAAGGATTAAGCCATTACCTGCCGTCCCGTTATCAGCTGGCTGGAAAAACCGGTACTACTAATGAGCTCAGAGACAGCTGGTTTGCCGGATTCGGCGGTAATCTGCTGGCCGTGGTCTGGCTGGGACGGGATGATAATACTCCGGCCGGCCTGACCGGGTCCTCCGGTGCCCTGAAGGTCTGGGGCAGGATGATGCAGAAACTGGATGTTGGCGTGCTGGAGCAGAATCAGCCGCAGAACATTAAATGGTTCTGGGTAGACTCCCTGCAGCAGGTTCGTCTGTCAGGCCGCTGTAAAAATGCTGAATACCTGCCTTTTATTGAGGGGACGGAACCTGCCAGGGTTGAGGCATGTGAAACCGGCCGCTTTTCAAACAACTGGCTACAACGTTTGTTTCAATAGTGTAAAATAATTGTAACTCCCTGTTTGTTACAATCGCTGAGGCCGTAAATGTTTAAAATTTATCTTTTAGTACTGTTCATTATCAGCATTATCAATGGTTGCAGCTCAGTTGATTATTCACGAGACCGGACTGGCAGTGCTCCACCGGTTATTGAACAAAGCCGTCCCCAGGAAGCAGCTGGCTCTGCAGAGGTTTACCAGCCAAAAGTGATTACTACAGCGGCGGTCAGTCAGGGCACAGTATTATCTCGAACCTCTGCTAAGCTGCCGCCCAGTCGCAGTGCGGTGCTTGATCTCCTTAAGCAGTCTAAGGCGGCTATTGATCAGGGTAATTATAATGAAGCGGAAAGTCTGCTAAAAAGGGCGTTAAGAATAGAACCGGATAACGCCTGGCTCTGGCACAATATGGCAGTGTTACAATTTTATCGTGAGGATTATCGGCAGGCTGTTCAACAGGCATTAAAATCCAATAACCTTGCAAAAAATAACCAGAAATTAAAGTTAAATAATTACAAAGTCATAAAACAGAGCTATATTGAATTAGGAGAGCCTGAAAAAGCATCCCGATATAAATAAAATTAACATTGAGTAAAGTGGCAAGAAAAGACAAGATTTATATAGGGTTTGATTTAAATCAGAGGATAATGCCTGGTTAAATGTTAAGTTTGCTGTAATTATTTATCCTATTGTAAGAAGTTCTTAATTTATGGTTATAAAAATGAAAACAGATCGATTCCGGGCTTATATTACCGGCCAGTTCTTAAGTATTTTCCTGTTTGGTTTTATGATGCTGGGACTCGTATATTCTCCAGATACTCTGGCTGTAGCGCAAATCAGTGAATTAAAGCTTAATAACGCCATTAATCGTGCCGGTTTACAGCGTATGCTCACTCAGCGGATGTTAAAATCCTACGCTCAACTGGGACAGGATCAGTTTTATATAGAACCGGACAAGAAATTACAGGATGCCGTAACACACTATGAGCAGGGGCTGAATTTTCTAAAAGACTTTGAACAGGTGCCCGGTGTTAAGGACTCACTGCAAAAAATCAATGCTATTTGGCCCCTGTATAAAAGTATGATTCTGGGTGAGCCAACTCGGGCTAAAGTACCTGAACTGGTTAAAATGAATGAAAAACTACTGTCCTTATCACATCAGATCGTACTGGATCTGGAAAATCTGTCCGGTAAGGAACTGGGTAAAGTGGTCAATGTTTCCGGACGTCAGCGGATGCTTAGTCAGCGTATTGAGCTGTTTTACCTGTTGCGTAACTGGGGCTTTACAGAGCCTTACTATCTGGATGAGCTGGCCAAAGCCCGTAAACAGTTTACGGAAGGGCTTAAATACCTGAATAATTATCAGGGTAATACCCCTGAAATCAAGGCTCTGCTGGAAAAAGCCGGCAAGTCCTACCGCCTGTTTGAACACTCCCTGGATAAAAACGGTAATGCCTTTCTGGTGTCTCTGACGGTTCGCCAGCTCTTGAAATATATGAATGATGCAACCAACCTGTATAGTAAGTTACAAAAATAACAGACACCTTACTTATTTAACACAGGCGGTATTTTGCGCATAGATGTATTTGATCAAATATCACACATCAAACCTGAGCAATGGAATGCTCTGATCCACGATAACAATCCCTTTTTACGCCATGAATTCCTGTCTGCACTGGAAACTCACGGCTGTGTGGGTGAGGAATTCGGCTGGCTGCCCAGACATATTGCTGTTTATCAGGATAATGAGCTGGTGGCCGCCATGCCTTTGTACGAAAAGTACAATAGTTATGGTGAATTTGTATTTGATAACGCCCTGGTTCAGGCCTGGCAGCAGCATGGGCTGCGTTACTTCCCTAAACTGGTTTCGGCCATACCCTACACACCGGCATCCGGTCAGCGTATGCTGGTAAAGCCGGGCCGGGAACAGCAGTACTATTCTGTGCTCCTGCATGCCCTTAAAGATATTGCCCGGCAACTGGATGCCAGTGGTGCCCATGTGCTTTTCCCCCAGCCGGAAGAAATTGATTTTCTGCAGCAGCAGGGCGCTATGCTGCGGCATGACTGCCAGTACCACTGGCATAATCAGGACTACGCTGAATTTGATGATTTTCTGGCCCGGCTAAGTTCACGTAAACGAAAAAATATTATTAAAGAACGCAAACAGGTTGTTCAGGCAGGCATAACGATAAAATGTCTGGACGGATATCAGGCCTGTGCTGATGACTGGCAGGCCATGACTAATTTTTATAATCATACCTTTGAAGAAAAATGGGGTATAGCCACTTTAAATTACGGTTTTTTTAAAGAAGTGGCTGAAAAATTGCCTGGTCAGGTATTACTGGTACTGGCGGAACAGGATAATCAAACCATTGCCGGTGCCCTTATGTATCGAAGCAACAGCCGCTTATATGGGCGCTTCTGGGGTGCCAAAAAAAACGTTAAGGGACTGCACTTTGAAGCCTGCTATTATCAGGGCATAGAATACTGTATCAGGGAAGGCATTCAGGTGTTTGAACCCGGTGCCCAGGGAGAGCACAAGGTGGCTCGCGGTTTTATTCCTGAAATGACCCGATCGGCCCATTTTATGATGCAGGATCATTTTAATGAAGCTATAAAAAATTTTATTGCTCATGAAAAAGCGAATGTCATACACTATATTCAGGCCATGCAGAACAGAATACCTTATCGTAAGTCCTGATTTTTTCAGGTTTATTGTTATAAATAATGAGGAAAGTTTTGAAACCTTTTGCAGAATCATGTGAACAGAACAAACAGGTGATCCTGGATGTTATAAAACCGCTATTAATGGATGCTGATCATGTCCTGGAAATCGGCAGCGGTACCGGACAGCATGCCGTGTTTTTTGCCGCTGCCATGCCGCATCTTTTCTGGTATCCCAGTGATAGACAGGAGGCGATTGCCGGTATTCAGATGTGGCTGGATGAGTATTATGCTCATCCGCAGACACCGGACAATATTGCACCGCCGATCGAACTGGATGTTATGCAGGAAAACTGGCCGCCTATTGACGTTGATGCCGTTTTTACTGCCAATACGCTGCATATAATGCATTGGCAAGCTGTACAGCAATTGTTTGCCAGAATTTCCAGTGTGCTTAATGAACAGGGTGATATGCTGATCTACGGACCTTTTAATTATAACGGTCAGTATACCAGTGACAGCAACCGGCAATTTGACCAGTGGCTTAAAAACCGTGACCCTCAAAGCGGTATCCGCGATCTGGATGATCTGCAGCAACTGGCTGAGCAACATAACCTGTACCTTAAAGATGATTACCCCATGCCCGCCAATAACCGCATCCTGCACTGGAAAAAAACCTAAAACCTATGGCTCACCCTAGGTTTTTCTAGGGTGCGCTATAGTTACAATAAAAATATCATTTAACTACACTGGTCATGCTTACTGACAAGACCACTAATAGATTAAAAACAAAAAAGGGTTAAATGATGACTATAAAACCACTTCTCACTCATATTGCAGCAGGCACACTGCTGGTAACGAGTCTGTTCAGCGGCGCTGCATTAGCTTCTAAAGATGCAGGCCTGGGGCATGATTACAGAACCTTCCATACCGATGGTAAAATTGACTATGGAAAAATAGGTGACTCCTATACTTCTGACCTGGTCATGTACCTGGCAGGTAACCAGTTTATGGTAATGGAAGAACTGATTAATGATTTCCAGAAAAAAAATCCGGAGGTTAAATCCATCTATGTGGAAACCATTCCACCCGGGCAGATCCTGAAAGGACAGATCCTCAAACAGGGAAAAATTAATGGTCAGAAAACTGCACAGAACCCGGATCTCTATGCCAGTGTAAACCTTGGACACCTTAAGAAGCTTAAGGGCAAAGGTGTAATGGACAAGTACAAGATATATACCCATAATAAACTGGAATTAATGGTTGCCAAAGGTAATCCAAAAAATATAAAAGGGGCTAAGGATCTGGGCAGAGATGACCTGGTACAGTCTCATCCTAATCCCTTAACGGAAGGCATTTTTAAATTTTACGGTTCCCAGATGTTAAAAGATCTGAATCTGTACGAAAAGGTAACAGGGAACAAAAAATGTAAGAGCTGCTGGGCGGTAGAAGGCAAAACCTGGTTTACCCAGCGTCATCATCGTGAAACGCCGCATCGTATAGAAAACGGTCTGGCTGATGTGGGCATAGTCTGGACAACAGAAGTAAAGCATGGCCTGGCTCAGGGACGGGATATTGAAGGTGTTGAAATAGCCGCACCTTATAATATGGCCCATAAAGTAGGATATGCAATCGGTGCTTTAAAAACCGGGCGTAACCAGGATAATGCCGGTAAGTTTCTGAACTATCTTGCCAGTGCTGATGCCCAGGATATTTATGCGAAATACGGTTTTGTAAAAGCCAGCGCAAAAGATCTTGAGTACAGAGCCATTCCTGATAAAAAATAATAATTATAAAATTTGTCTCCTTTTATTCTCTCTCCCTCCTCCCTCTGGGAGAGGGTTAGGGTGAGGGAAACACAATAGCAGAATTTTCTGATATTGATTGAGTATGTCATAATCATTTTTATATGAGAATTTATTCTGACATTTTTGTTTTGCATCGTTTTCTGAACAGGTTCACCTGGCCTGTTCTTTTTTTTGCCCTGCCTGCTATGTTGGGTGTTTTTATGCAGCAGCCTGCCTATGCCCAATCCTTGCTATCAGCTTCACAGAATATTCAGCAAAAAAGTGATGACAAGGTTCCTGTAAAAATTGGTGTGCTGGCTTTTCGGGGTAAATCTGAAGCGGTAAAACGCTGGTCAGAAATGGCCAACTATCTGGGACAGCAGATACCTCAGTATGACTTTACAATTATTCCCCTGAACTTATCAGAGATGGCAGAAAATATTGCTGATAACCGCATTGACTTTGCCTTAACCAATCCTGGTAATTATGTCACCCTGGAACAGGGTTATGGTATTTCCCGTATTGCCACATTGCAGACTCTAAGGCAGGGTAAACTCAGTACCCGGTTTGGTTCTATTATATTTTCCAGAGCAGATAATAAACAGATCAACCGTCTGAGGGATTTAAAAGGTAAACGCTTTATGGCCGTCAGTCCAGATGCTTTTGGCGGCTTTCAGCTGGCCTGGCGGGAGCTTGCTGAAAAGAACATTGATCCTTTTAATGATTTTAGTGAACTGATGTTTGCCGGTTTTCCACAGGATAATATTCTGTATGCAGTAAGGGATGGTAAGGCCGATGCCGGAACTGTCAGGGCTGATATTTTACTACGGCTGATTGATGAAGGTAAAATCAGATACCGGGATTTTCGTATCTTAAACCCTAAAAATAATACTCACTACCCGTATCCGCTGAGTACCCGTCTGTATCCTGAATGGCCTTTTTCACGCTTGAAAAATACCTCTTATGAATTATCCAAACAGCTTGCTATGGCTTTATATGCCATGCCTGAAGATCATCCTGCTGCGCGTACTTCGCATACGGCTGGCTGGACCATTCCTCTGGATTATTCAGCAGTCTATGAGTTGATGAAAACGCTTAAAATAGGACCCTATGAGGTTTTAAGACAGATCACATTATCGGCACTGGTTAAGAAATATGCATACTGGCTGTTACTGGCAGTAATCTTTTTAACGTCATTAATAATCTATAATTTTTATGCTTCATTGACTAACCGAAAATTAAGAAAAATTGATACGCAGTTGCGTGATGAAATTATCCAGAGTAAGGAACAGCATCAGATTGAAATGGCCCGGGTATGCCGTCTGACCGCTATGGGTGAAATGGCCGCCAGTCTGGCCCATGAGCTCAACCAGCCGTTAACAGGTGCCATTAATTACAGCAGCGGCTGTTTAAATATGCTCAGGGAAGAACAGCTGGATAAGCAGAAATTAAAAATCGGTCTGCAGCGAACCATTGAAGGCGCTACCCTGGCGGCTGATATTATCCGACAGCTGCATGAATTTGTACAAAAAGGTGAATCACGACGTAAACCTATGGCCATCAACCAGGCGGTTTATAATGTACTGGAATTAATTAAGCCTGAATTGCAGCGATATAATATAAAGCTGCAGCTGGACTTAATGGACTGTCAGAAAAATATACTGGCCAACCGGGTTCAGATTGAACAGGTGGTGCTTAATTTTATTCGTAATGCTTTAGATGCCATAGTTGAGAGTGAACGGCAGCCGGGGAATATTACCATTGCAACCTCTTGTACTGAAAAGCAGGTCATTCTAAGCGTTGCAGATACCGGTAACGGAATTGAAGAGGAAAAGTTAAATTCCATTTTTGATGCATTTTATTCCAGTAAACCTGAAGGGATGGGTATGGGGCTGTCTATCAGCCGAACCATTATTGAGTCACATAATGGCCATATTAAGGCAGAAAATCTGAATCCTGCAGGCTGTCGTTTTACTATTGAACTGCCATTAATTGAGCACTGATTGAATATGAATAAGAATAATAAAACAGAACCCACCGTCTATATTATTGATGACGATAAGTTTGCCCGTGAGTCACTGGAGTGGCTGGTAGATTCAATGCATATCCCTGTCAGAGCTTTTGAAAACGGCCGGCAGTTTCTGGATTTTTATACTGAAAAACAGCCCGGTTGTGCCATTATAGATGTGCGCATGCCGGATATTAACGGCCTGGATCTGCATCAGCGTCTGGTTGAACAGGGAGCTATCCTGCCGGTTATTATTATGACCGGTCATGCCGATGTTTCCATGGCTGTGCGGGCCATGAAAGCCGGAGTGTATGACTTTATTGAAAAACCCTATAACGATACCCTGATGCTGCAGCGTATTCAGAATGCCCTGAGTTATGATAATGATAAACGTGAAAAGCAGAAGCGTATTGATGCCGTCCGGCAGAATCTGGATAAACTGACACCCCGGGAAAGAGAAGTGCTGGAGCGGGTACTGGAATCCATGCCTAATAAAATTATTGCCGGTGA
>Ga0256832_1000349_pt1 | contig 28855 bp, 21 predicted proteins | sample 134614metaG_FD_190534 | JGI IMG/M metagenome (GOLD analysis project Ga0256832, IMG submission 190534) | Hydrothermal vent microbial communities from Lau Basin, Pacific Ocean - 134-614 | ecosystem: Environmental > Aquatic > Marine > Hydrothermal vents | place: Pacific Ocean: Lau Basin | collected...
CTGTAGATCCCTGGCGCCAATATTACCGGCTACCCCCTGAATAGTATGCACCTGTCTGCGGGCAGCTTCAATATTATTATTCAGTATAAACTGCCGGGTTTTTTCACAGGCTTCCTGATGAGACTGGAAAAAATCATTAAGCAGGCGGATAAATAATTTTTTATTACCGCCGACCCGTTTCAGTCCCCAGGCCAGATCTATACCTGGAATATTATCCGGCAAAGCAATGTCCACCGGTACATCAGCGCTTTCTACATGCAAAGTTTCATAACCTTCCAGCCAGTTACTGAGCATCTGCAGTAAAACATCCGGGTCTATGGGCTTGGACAGGTAATCATTCATACCAGCCTGCAGACAGGCTTCCCTGTCTCCATCCATAGCATGAGCCGTCATGGCAATAATGGGGATATACTGATACGATTTAATCTTTCGTAATTGCCTGGTGGCTTCAAGACCATCCATAACCGGCATCTGCACATCCATAAGGATCAGATCAAAATCCGTACTGCCGGCCAGCTCAAGCGCCTGTGCACCATTATCGGCAATCGCTACCAGCAAACCATAGCCCTCTAATAATTCCCGTGCAACCTGCTGGTTAATTTTATTGTCTTCAACCAGAAGAACCTTGCCTTTTAAACGCTGAACCGCTTTATGCAGATCTTTTGTCGATGCTTTGACTGGTTCATTATTGCTCTGTAGCTGCTCTTCCAACGGCAGTATCTGCTGTTTTTCAAACACCAGTGAAAATGAAAAAGTACTGCCTTTTCCCGGCTGACTTTGCACTTTGAGCTGACCGCCCATTAAAGCCACCAGCTGAAAGGAAATACTTAAACCAAGTCCTGTTCCCCCATACTGGCGACTGATGGAATTATCCGCCTGAATAAACGGTTCAAACAGTCTGTCCAGCTTTTCGGGTTCAATACCAATACCGGTATCAGAAACGGCAAAATGGAGGGTTATATGATTATCAGCCTGCTTACCGGACTGGTTCTTGTCTGCAGACTGAACAGTGGTGATATTAACCACAACCTCACCCTGTTCAGTAAATTTAATGGCATTCTGCACCAGATTTAGCAAAACCTGACCCAGACGCAGGGGATCACCCAGCAGATTAACCGGCACATCCGCAGCTTTGTTAAACCTTACAGACAGATTTTTTTCAGCCGCCTTTAATGAAATCAGGTTGTCGATATGCTGCAGTACTTCATCCAGATTAAACGTGGTTTTTTCTATAATGAGTTTACCGGCTTCAATTTTTGAAATATCCAGAATATCATTAATTATAGCCAGCAGATTATGGGCAGAAATATCAATTTTACGAATATAATCCAGCTGTTTTTGTGTGAGTTCCGTCATTAACACCAGATGAGTCATACCGATAATAGCATTCATGGGCGTGCGGATCTCATGACTCATATTGGCAAGGAAATTACTCTTGAAGCGATTGGCCTGTTCAGAGGCTTCCTTAGCCTGTTTTAATTCTTCCTCCATTTTTATCCGATCGGACAGATCAACAAAGACACCCAGGTTGGCTTCCCTGTTAGCCACAGAAACCCTTACTGCAGAAAACAGTCCTTTTAATACTTTGTTTCGAGTGGTTTGAAAATATATCTGCTGGTTCTTAATTCTTTTATGCTGACTGAGCATTTGAATAACAGATTTTCTTTGTTCAGGCTCATAGTAAAAATGGGTGATATTCTGTCCTACTACGGTGTCTTCACTTTCCATAAGATCTTCGGCAAAGCTATTGGCTCGAATAATGGTACCGTTGTCATCAGTCATCATAATGGCCAGGGGTACGGTATTAATAATTTGATTCAGCTGTTCTTCACTGCGCTGCAGAGCAGTGTTTTTCTGCCGAAAATACACCACCCAGGAAAAACTCAGCAACAATAACAGGCCTGCAATAATAATAGTATTGCGAATGGTGCTGTAATCCACCTGGACATCATATTTAACCGTTAACCATTTATGGCGAATACGGGCAATATCTTCTTCAGTCAGGGCATTAAGATATTTATTAAGTATAGTGACCAGTTCCGGCCAGTCTTTTCTGATACCCATTCTAAGATCCATGGCATAGGGTGTGGTACCGCCCACCTTAACATTACTTATGCCAAACTTATTAAGTAAAAAACTGCTGGTCGTCAGATTACCGATATAAGCATCAATTTTGCCCAATGCCACCTGATCCAGACCTTCTTTATTATTTTTTACCGTAACCAGCCTGATTTCAGGGTGATCCCTGTGCACAAATTCACGGATGGCATAGGATTCTTCAATGCCCACTTTTTTACCGTGCAAATCCTGCAGTGTGATAGTATGAATTCTGTCCTGATTAACAAAAATGACTGTCGAAAAATTAAGATAAGGACGGGTAAAATTCAGATATTTTTCCCTTGCCGGCGTTTTAAGTACCGCTGGAAGCAGATCAAGGCGATGCTCTCTGGCCTGCTGTATCACCTGCTCCCAGTTCAAATGGGTATCAACCAAAATATTGACATCAAATGCCTGTGAAAATATTTTTATAAAATCTGAAGACAGCCCGCTGTACTGGCCTTTATGATCGACAAACTCCACCGGCGGCCACTGCCTGTCTATCCCCAGGCGAATATCGGGATGCTGTTTTAACCAGCGGTATTCTGCTTCTGTCAGTTTAATCCTTAATTTAAGATCTTCTGCTTTGGAGGCAAAGCCAAGCCATTTTTTAAATATCGTTTTTCTCTGCGCTTTGGTGATCCTGGACAGGGCCTTATTAATGATCCCTACCAGCGGTTGCCAGGCATTGTCTTTATACACAGCAAAGCGTTGTCCGGACGGTTTTAGGCCTGCCTGCCCACTGATATTCAGGTTAGCAATCTGATATTCATTAATTAACCACTCAACCACAACCCCATTACCAATATAAGCATCCGCCTGTCCCCAGGAAACGGCATTAAGAGCATCCAGTGTAGAGGGGAGTAATTTCAACCTGATATTCGGATATTTTTTCTTTATTAGATCAACACTGTAATAACCTTCTTCCATGGCCACGATTTTGCCTGAAAGCTCATCCGGATTTCGAAACTGCTGCGATGAACGTCTGGAGATAATAATTTTATGAGCGGTAAAATAAGGGTCGGTAAACCAGAGAAACTGGCGGCGTTGTGGTGTTTCTACAATCGTCATGCCAACCTTTAATTCTCCGCTCTTAACTTTACTGAGCATTTTATTAAAGGTTGGCCCCGGCACCGGGTTAAATTGAACACCCAGCATCTGTGATAGTCGCTGCAGAAATTCATGGGCAATGCCGCTGTGATGCCCAGCAGCATCCAGAAAATCTATCGGCGGCCAGTTTCCATCAACACCGATATCAATAACAGGATGAGCCTTTAACCATTCCTGTTCCGAAGCGCTCAGCACTATACTTGACGAATCCTGAATACCTTTATCTTCTGTCGTACTGAAGGTCTGCTGTTCTGTTTTTACCGATTCCGACATTTCCGGAAGATGCTGTTCCTGCGCAGCCCGTATTTGCGGACCAGTCAGGAGCAGCAATCCAGTAATAAAAACAGCTGAATACTTATGAAAAATGTGTAATAAATCCATATATTTGGGGAATTGAAAAATTGATCAATTCACTCAAGTATAGACATGCTGAGGGTGTTAAGCAAAAAAAACCCCACTGGGAGGCGGGGTACAAGAAAAAAGGGATTAAGTGAAGTGTTCACAAAGCGATATAAAACAACTTTATGTACTACTTGATATATATGACCGGAGTATTTCCAGAAAGTTTCATGTTCCTGCAAATTAATTTGTAAATATGGGTTCAAAAGCCGTACCTACAGGCTTATTACTTCGCTATTTGCAGCATTTTTCTGGCCACTGCCTGGCGGGTAACAATCCCCTTATAGTCACCAGAACAATTTTGACCATCATCTGCAACAAATAAAAAATCGGTATCGTGTTTTTCCATTAAGGCCACTACACGTATTAAAATAGCATCGGAGGCAATAAACAAGATGGGTTCTTCCAGATATTCATCCACGGTTTTCTGGAACAGACGGGTAATTTTTTCTGTGGCTTTGGATACACAGTTCATATCATTGCTTAAAATACCCGCCAGTTCCACCAGGTAATTGGGCAGGCAGTCCCTGCCCATCACTTCTCTGAGCGTCACAAACCCCTTAATACTCCCATCGTTATCTCTAAAAGGCAAAGCAGGGGCATTTTCCCTGATACACAGCTCAAAGAAGTGTTTAACACTGTCCCCTGCCTGTATACAGCTGGTCGGTATAATAATGTCACTGATATTCATACTGATCATGTTCTGACTCCACAAAACCTGATTGACCTATAGAAAGCGCCAGGCTATATATAAATGGGAAATAATAATACTGACAATCATTAAGGGAAAGGCATAGGCCATAAATTTTAAAAAGGTAATAGGAAAGCCGGCTTTTTCCGCATAACCCGCCACAATCAGATTGGCACTGGCACCAATCAGCGAGCCATTGCCACCCAGACAGGCACCCAGTGCCAGAGACCACCAGATGGGCATTAATGCCGCCTCTCCGCCAAAAGCCGGAGCCATGGACTTGATCATAGGGATCATGGTGGCAACAAAGGGGATATTATCCACCAGGGCCGAAACAATGGCTGATGACCAGAGCACAGCCACCACCGTAACATTAAAATCCCCGCCCGTCGCGACCAGCATCTGTTCGGCCAGATAAGCCAGCACACCTGAATGTTCAATACCGGTTACGACAATAAACAGGCCCACAAAAAAGAATATGGTGATCCATTCCGCTTCCTGAAAGCATTGATCCACATTGGATGCCTGAGCATGAGCAGAACGACCCAGGTTATCCAGCAGCATTAATAATGCCGCCCCGCCCATGGCAATGGTCGCCGGTTCATGGCCCAGATTATGGGCATTCATAAACAGCAGCAGCACCAGTGCCAGGACAAATAAGGAACGTTTCAGCAAGGGAATATCTTTAAGTGCCTGACGTTCATCAAAACTCATAACCTGCCGGCGTTTTTCAGTACTGGCCGAGAGCTTACGCCCCCAGATCAGGTAAACAATAAACAGATTGACTGCCATCACCACAATGGCTACCGGCATCAGATTAATCACAAAATCATTAAACGTCAGGTTAACTGCAGAGCCAATCATAATATTAGGCGGATCACCGATTAAGGTGGAGGCACCGCCTATATTAGAAGCAAATATTTCAGAAAAGAGAAAAGGAAAAGGCGGTATATCCAGTTCCTGAGTGATCAGCAGGGTAACCGGCGCTATTAGTAAAACTGTAGTCACATTGTCCAGCAGGGCAGAAAATAATGCTGTTACTACCGACAGCATCAGCATAATTCCCCAGGGAGAAGCCTGGACTTTTTTAGCCGCCCATATGGCAATATACTGAAACACACCGGTACGACGGGTAATGGTGACTATCACCATCATGCCGGTCAGCAGACCAATGGTATTAAAGTCCACTCCCCGTATTGCCGCCTGCTGGTTAATAACCCCCAGCATGATCATCATGGCAGCCCCCAGCAGGGAGACAATGGCACGATTGACTCGTTCGCTGATAACCACCGCATAGGTCATTATAAAAATGACGGTAGATACCCAGAACGGATCCCAGCCAAAAATAACCCCTGAACTGTGTTCAACACCATGCATTGCCGTTCTTCCCTTAATGAAAGCTGTTATGCATCACCGCACAGATACCCGGGTACTGAAAACCTATAAGTAAATTGTTATTTATAGGTGTAGTATTTTGCACCGCCCTGCATAAAATAATATTTGTGTACGCCTTTTTTCTCAAGGTAGTACTGCAGCCAGCGAACCTGTTTACCGGCATTATCATAGGCCAGCAATATTTTGTCTTCTGCAATGGCTTTATTAACATATTTTTCCAGCTTTTTCGGTCTGCTAAGAGGAGCCGACTTATCTGCCAGCAAAAACAGGCCATTGCCACGTCGATCTTTCAGATCCCGCACATCAATTAATATGGACTGTGGAATAAGCTCTTCAAATTTAGCCAGCGGTATAAAATGTTCTTTCAGCTTACTGCTGGGGATCAGTTTATCAACCGGCAGGGGCGACTCACCCATAAGCACAGATTGTTCAGGGTATTGTTTTGCCCATTCAAACACCCCGGCATCATATACCAGGACATTGGGGAGCTTAGATTTGACCGCAGCTTTAAAGGACTTCATACAGCGCCGGCCGTTACAGTAAAACACAATGGTCTTATCAGTCGTTTTTGCCAGTTCATTAATATCTTTATAGAAACTGTCCGAGTTAACCGGCACATTGACCGCACCCTTGATTTGAATAACCTTGTATTCAAAGGGGCTTCTGGCATCCACTACCAGATATTTATCTTCCATATACCCCTGATAAAAATCACTTAAGGAAATATAGGGAACATCCGGATATTTTGCTCTGCCGGGAAAACCTTCATCGGAAAAACTGGAAGAGGATAAAACCAGTGAAAAGCATAAGACTAAAAAAGTATTTTTTAAAAACACCATAATTATGAAAAGACCTGTTTAATACACAGCTACTTAACCATCTGAAATAATACAGAATATGCTGTCTATTACCGCTTAAAGCAGGCACAGAAACATTAAATAGCTGGATGTTTATTAATTATTATTTTAAGCCGGCTCATCCAGAGCCCGACAGTTTCAATCTCTGTTGTAAAACCGTACAGTTCAGAAGCCCGGTTACACTCAAAGTTAAATTTATGTTAGTCTGTTTTTTTTTGGAATTCCAGTTATTAAATTTATTTTTAACCTTGAACTCAATAAAACCACCCATTTTTGTGACTGAACAGGCAGAAATCCTGGCCATTTTAAACTGGTTTATCACCCAGCTGGACAAACAGGGCTTTGACACCCGTCAAAGAGCACCGGTTCTACACATAAAAAAAAGCAATTCACTATTCAAATCACTTTATCGTTTTGATGAAAATGCAGATTTTATCTGGTCCTGTATTAAACAACTGGCTGAAAAAGAAGAAATCTTTAAACTACAACTGGCCAGAAACCATTATGCCCAGGATGTAATTTATGATCGGTCACGGCTTATTTTTAATCCCGAAAAAGAAGAATTAATCCGACAATGGCTGCATCGCCCACGCATTAACCCTGAAATCAGCCACTGGAACGAGCTGGTCAGGAAGCATCAGAATTTTTTTGAAGCGCCCGATTTTTTATTGAATACCCCGCTACAAAAAGACGGCTGGAGTGCTGAACAGATTATGGGGGGGTTAATCTGTATTGGACAAAACTTAAAAAAACCATTAAGTCTGAGACAATTGTCCTGTGAATGCTTTTTATCCGATTCCAAATTTCTGGACAGCCACAGCAACCTGATTGCACAACTGTTTCCATCACTATACCCGAATATAGTAACCCGTCCACTGATTATTAACGCTTATCTCCCGCAGACTATCCGCAGCATTTTATTTATTGAAAACCAGGATACCTTTCTTGAATACTGCGCCACCTCACCTGAAGATCAGGTGGTCATTTACAGCTACGGCTTTAAAGCCTCGTGCAAACATATCCGTCAGAGAAACAATGTGGTCTTTAGTATTATTAACAGCCAGAATGAACCTGTCACACTTAACCAGTTAGAGCAGTACTGGTACCGAGAAAGCCCGTCTGAGCCTGCTTATTATTTCTGGGGTGATCTGGATTATTCCGGACTGGCAATATTAAAAGCCTTAAGGGAACCTTTTCCACATCTTATTGCCTGGCAGAAAGGTTACCAGCCCATGCTGGAACGTCTGTCGGCAGGGCAAGGTCATCTAGCCGAACAAACCGGAAAAAGCCGGCAGACTGTTGTGGAACAGACCGGCTGTCATTACACGGACGAAATACTGCTGCCTGCTCTTAAACAGTATCAGCGGTTTGTGGATCAGGAAATCTATCAGGCCTGTTTACGCTAATGTAGTCATGCAACCATAAAATGGCCACAATGGCCAACTTATGGTAACAGGCTACTTTAAGCTGACAGCATTTAATTTTAATCACCAGTCCAATACAAAATGAGTCTAAAGGAAATCTGTATTGCCACCAGGAACGAGTCCGGAATAAAGGCAATGTAATGAAAAATGGAATTTTACTTAGAATGGGAAATCATATAAATAACGGACATTTCAACTTTATTAAAACAAGTCGGAATTTTAAGGATAAAAATAAATCAAACACCCACAAAAATTCTACTTATGAGAAGAACTAATTTTCGGGGTGATTACCACCTCATCGGATGAGTAGTTACTATCAATCTTTATCTGAAAGATAAATTATCAACGAAAAAAAGTGGCTGATGATAATATCAACAGCCTAAAGATTATTGGTAGATTTAGAACGAGGCCTGCAAACGACCAAATACTGCTAATTTATTTCGGTCATCACCCACATTTTGATTAAACCCAGCTCCGCCTTGAACACCTTGCCAATATCCACTAACGCTGTCATCCATCTGTGCATAGGCAGCACCAATATCCAGAGACAGCACTTTATTGAAATGATAAGTTCCCATCAAAAGTAAATCATTCCCCACTTGACTATCTCGACCGCTAGCGTCAGTATTTCCAAACCAGCCAGCTGCAATATAACCGTCAAGATTTGTGCTTAATGGCATACTATATTTAGCCTGAAGTGATGTTAAACCATAACCATTATTAGAGATATTGACTCCATCACCATCAAATCCTGTGTCAGTTGGCCCCTGCACCGTCAGAATACCTGTATATCCCCAATAACCATAGGTACCTGAAAATGCCATTGGCATCAAAAAGCCAGTACCATCCTTTTCACCACTAGCATAGGTAGCTAAAAGTCCAAAGTTACCACGTCCTATTTTACTGATAAATTCAAGTCGACCAGCAAAACCATCGGCATCATCACTAACAGACCCTAGTAGGTTACCATTAGTAGAAGAGCCCATAATAAAGCCATTTAAAGCTATATCATCGCTTAGTTTAAATTTACCTGATACACCATAGTTAAAATGCCAGGCATTACCACTGCCTAATGCTTTTTTCATGGTGAGGCCAGTACCTGAAAATACCAGTTGATTCTCACCTGACAATGGTACGATAGCATCAACTTGATAATGCACAGTATCATCACTTCTTACATCCTCTTGACCTTCGTTCAAGTTACCAGCAAAAGCATGAATGGTTGTATCTCCAATAGGAATAAAAACCTCAGCTGCAACCGGGTTATAATCCCAATCCCATGAATACATAGCATCATTATAGTATTCAGTAACGGGAACAATACCTGCTTTAGTACGAATCCCATTTTCTGCTGTATAATCAATAACAGCATGTCGGACACGTACATCATTTCCGTCTTTATCGCCAGCTGTACTAACATTGCTGGTTGTATGATTTAATTGTAGTTGTAGATGTGTTTTAAATTGCTCATCAAATTTTAAATTGATAGATTGACGAATACGTAATCGCGTTGCTGTCTGTTGATCACCTACGTCATCATTATCTGCAGAATAAAAATTCATTCTGTACTGTCCAGGAAAGGATACTTCTGGACCGGACGGTGAAATTCTGGCTATATTTTGAGATTTTTTATTAGCCTCAATTTTTTCTGTATTTTTTGCTGCAGCTGCTTTTAATTCATCTATCTGGCGTTGTAGATCTGCAATTTTATCACTGATTGCATCAGCACTTATATTGCTTGAACACATAGCAGTAAGTATTGAAACAGTAATAAATTTAACAGGATTTGTTTTTTTTAATTTATACATTAAGGTATCCCCTCTTTTAGGTTATCCCAGAATTGGGCTTTTTATAGTTCCTCTTGTAAATTCAGCCTGATAAATCAACAGCATTTATAATTTGTTCATGTTCTCTGGCAACCATATCAATTACGTCTTCTAAAGCACCACCTTTTTCCACACCATCCATGATCATTCGCTGCAGGATAGCACCGAGCATAATTATATTATCATCCATATGCTCTTTTAATGTTGTCAATGTTATTACATTAAAGATATTACTATCAGGTATTGTTAAAACAAAATCATCAAACTCACGTCCTGTGGCTAACCAGTGACACAATTCATAAATAACATTAAAGTGGTAAAGTATAAATTCCTCATTATCACTCATAACGTTTGAACGTACCTCTTCAAGCAAATCTTGACGAAATTCAACAAGGCTGTATCTCACTTCACCACGAACAACTTCTTCATTTGTAAAATCCCATTGCATGATGCTTCTCCTACAAAAAACTCTAGCCAAAAATTGCTGAAAAATTATCAGCATCATCTGCACATACAGGACACTGTCCCTCTTTTAAACCAATAAAATATCGTCCACATGCCTGACATCGATGTTGATGTAAAACATATAAAATATTTAAAGGCTGATCTGATATCTGCCAACGATAATTGACTTTTATTGAATCAGTTGTACAGACTTCCTCGCAAACACCACAGCCAACACATTGTGCTGATGAAAAATAAAGCATCCAGTCACTAATTTTCCGGTCTTCACTCACCTTTAGCGCCCCCGTCGGGCAAACACGTGCACAGGCTTCACAACCTGTACATCCATTCTCGCTCGCTTCAATATAAGCAACATTCCAGGTTATTGCCGTAACCGGATCAGTAATGGGTTGATTGATATGTTTGAGAATCTTTTCACTAAGCCGACGACGTGCGGGAAAAAAATCGCTTGAGTAACGAATGGCTGAGACAGGCGTTTCATCGATTGGCTCAATATGATGTGCCATTCTCTTTGAGTTTTTGTTAACCAGTCGTTGAAAAAACAAACGTCTTTCTAATCGTTGTTTATCCAAAGCTGCATTTGATACCCTATTGTCAATCTGCGGCAAAAAGCTTTGGGCTCTTTTATTGACAAAATTAATATCATTAAGCGTATCAATTATTGCCTGAAACCTTTGGCTGCCATGTGGTGCATGAAAACATGCTTCACAATACTCACTTCCTCGTAATGTCACTTTAATCTCTCTCGTACAAAGACTTGCAAGTATCGATACATCAATGGCGCCCAGACAGGGAACGTATATATCGGCTTCCAAATTAGAGGGTTGACAGGCAATGGATAATGTCTTTTCATCCGGTTTAGCAATTTTGGCTAATGGAAGGTTTCTTGCTTGAAAAACTGATGTCGGACAAGTAGCTGAACAAAGAGCACAGCCAGTACATTGTTCAGATTTAAAACTGACACCCTGATCATCAATTAAAATCGCATCATGTGGGCATTGATCAGCACAGCGACTGCACTCAGAATAACGGTATCGATAGTGTGTACACCGTTCAATATTTATGTCAGGTTCAAGATCAGTTAAAAAAGTCATCAGTTATTTATCTTTTTTTATCGCTATAAACTTGAATCGGATTCCCTTGCTTGCAAGTATTACGTGGTATATTAAATGTTCCTGGCATACTGAATATTGTTTTTTCAGGCATCAATTCAGGGTGTATCAGACGAAGAGTTTTGTAACCCTGATCAAGAACAAAAACTTCTGTATCTGTGTGTTCTTTTTCTATTTTTCTGGCTATTTTTATTGCTGAATTATTGTCTGAAGCGACCAGCAATATATTACCTTTAATATTTAACTCTGAACTCAATTCAAGTGATCCGGGAATTGGAGATTGGCTGCGTTCTGAAAGTTCTCTGACATCGACAAGAGGCCAGTTTTGTATATCGGTATAATTTATTATGTTATCTATATCAAGCAATGTTTCAGCAATGACATTGACGTACGGTACTGACAATAAAACCACAAACACAAAAGATTTAAAGTACAAAACTTATTCTACCTTTGGCATACAATATCTACTCATAGCCTGTTCTTTCATACAAAAGTCCCTTGCATCAGTCTGGTGTTCAAATTTACCGCTAATAATTCAATATCAGTTTCATGAGGAACAACCAGTTGCAGTACATGGCCATATTGGACCCAGAAGCGAATTTCTTCGATATCACTTGAGTCTGTATTTAACCAGAACTTATTGCCTGCTATTTCACTCATTTCTGCACAGGCCAGAAGATCTTCATCCTGTGGTTCATCAATGGATACCATTATTGATGAACAACCAGCCTTTAATATTTCACTTACCCATGTTAAAGCATCTACATCAGTCATATCACCATTGGCTTTTAATACAATCCAGCGTGGCAAAGGATTACTCACTGAGACAAAACTAAAATCTACATTGCTTTTACGATCCAGGGTCCAACTTCTTTGTGTCAGTCGAACTGGTAGCCAGATCCCGATTTTTTCTTTACCATATTGTTTGATCATATCTTGTAGTAAATACTTATCTACCAGAACACTTTCACCAATGAGCACCTGCCGGGCGCCTTTAGTGAACAAGGTTCTGATTTTTGTTCTGTCTGCAGTGGGTGAAACAACAATGCAATCTTTTATATTGTCACTATTTTCCTCTGTATCTAAAATATAAGCAGGGATATTATTGCTTGTATTACCTGAGAATTTATCGTTTTCATTAAACCAACGTGCGATTTGAAAATCATTCATAATTGAGAACCGCTACAAATACGCAGCACATGAACACTGGAACTGACAGTGGGGATGGGTTGTCCAGTATCATGTGCTGGCAAAATATCTCGAAGCTCCGCCAAAGCATCAATAATTGGAATTATTTCGATTCCAGCATAAGTAGACGGATAGTGAGACAAAGCATTAAGGCCATCATCAATAAACAGTTCAGCACTTTCCTGGTTTTGTTCACCTGCAAAATGAAATGCCAGAGCGGCATAAGCAAGACCTTGAAGAAATTGTGCAAACGGGTCTGAATCACCCTCGATAGAATTCTGTACCAGTTCAGACCAATGCTGATTAATCCAGTCATGTACAGCCCGAAAATCCCCAGACTGCCACAGCACGATTAATTCATCCCAGACAAAGAGTGCCATTTAAGCCCCTCCACATTGCATCGGTTGAGTCAAGTGTACGGGTTTTGGAGCACGCCAACGTCCACCATCATCATCATTGACCGTAATTTTAAGTAATTCCAGTTCTGATTCAGTAAAAGCATTCAGCAAAATACTCATTTCACGATAAAAGGAATGTTCTGCAACCTCTTCAATCAGGGTCGCAAAACCACGAACCCAACGCCCAGGATGTTGTACCCAAAAGCGTTTAATGACTTTTTCAAGCCTTTTTGCTTCTATACCGTCATTGTGTTCCATTGCATTGGCTTGACGTTCAAACATAATAGCCAGGAAGCCCAATTCTGCAGAAAGATGGTCATCAAAGGTATTAAATCCATTGTTCTTGATAACAATTTGTTCTGTCTGATAAATGTTTTTTACTTCTGCCATTGAATTCTGGCTAAATCCACCTTGCAAACGTACGGATTCTACGGCAGGAAATCCACCCGGCGCAATAAAAAGCATGGTGTATTCACAGGCCAGATTTTCAACCAGTTCAGTCAGGTCGATCTTTAAGACATCATCATCAAATTGAACCCCCAGTTCAATTAAAGCCGCATGACATTTATCATCAAGCAGTGCCTGTAAAAAATCAGACTTTGGCTCTTCAGCAAACACACCAGCCAATAAGCGATACCAGCCTGCCCTGGTATGTAAATCAGAGATAATTTGTTTTGCATCAACTGTCATATTTTTTACCCTTTATTGGTTAATGATTACTGGAACGCTTTTTATGTTTCACACTATCAGGTCCTTCCCATGATGCCATCTCGGGATGCATTTTTCTGTGTTGATCCCCCATAAAACTATAACTCATGGTCTTTTTATACCATTGCATATGCTTTTCCCAGGATGACTTGATGTCACCATATTGATCACCAACCCGAGCCTTAGTCACTTTAACGACAGTATCGTACCAACCAGCAGAACCACCAATGGGATCAGCCACTGCGGGGATAATATTGTTGGGGTGTACGCCTTTATCTTCCCACCATACATTTTTTAAATCCGGATCCTCCTGGGCTCCATACTGCCCACCTTTTTCTTTTAATTTGAGTTGTGCAAGTCGTCCATAGCCCCAATGCCCACACGCGGTAGAAATAGCAATGACCTTAGGGTGCTGTCCCTCAGTAACATAAGCTTTTGTCACCAGATATCCGACAGGACTTTCCACGCGAATTAAATCACCTGTTTTAACACCAATACGTTTAGCCGTTTCGGTATTGATAGGCGCCCAGTTACTATGAACAATCTCGGCTAGCCATTTGACTGATTGTGTGCGGGACTGAACATGAACATTGTATTTATAAGTGGTCAGGATCATTTCATCATCCTTGAGATTTTCATGCCATGGAATACGCTTAAACGTTGGCATTGGATTAAAACCGTATTCTGCCCATTCATCAATGCGAATATTTATCAACCGGTTTGAAGATGGAAATCCGACATAATTTTTTCCATTACGCTGTACACCAATGGCTTTATCATTTTTATGTATAATACCCTGATCATCAATCATGGTATCCTGCATATCATCAGCGGATAATAATTTCTTGTGTAAAGCATACTCAGCACGGATCTCACGTCCGGTCTTATCAATAATTTTTCCAGTATTTTGATCAAGTTTACCGTAAACAGGCCAAACGCCATGTTTTTTTAGCCAGTCCAATCCTCCTGCTTCTTTTAAACCCGGCACATCTGCAAATTGCTGGCGCATATAATCTTCAGGATCTTTAAAGTTCCAGTATTTTTTCATACCACGGCTGCCATCTGGATCCAGGCGATGAATTATTTCCTGTAAATAGACTTTAGTTTCTTTACCTTCTCCCATTGCTGGTATTACTGGTTGACGAATACCCAGCCATGGCCAGAGTGAATTTGGCATGGACTCAGGCTCCCAACGCTCAAGATAAGGGACATCAGGCAAAATAATATCCGCCAGTTGAGCTTCCTCCCCCATAAACGGAGAAAGCACAACTCGAAATGGAATTAATTTTTCATCTCTGAATAATTTTCCCCAGACAGTATCAGCACCTGGATTGGTGTAAACGGGATTATCCATATAATTAATATAAACACTGATCTTCTGACGACCTTCTGCAATCCAGAATGGCACCAGATGGCTGACATGGTGTGAAGCTAAAGGGAATTCAGGTGGATTTTTTAAAATTGAATCATGTTCTGGTTTAGGGGGTTCAGGTTGAGGCTGTCCATATCCCATTCCTCTGGGTAAGCAATAACCACCACGTTTTTCAACATTACCCGTCATAATAGAAAGCATCATACATGAGCGTTCATTATATGAACCATATAAATGTTTTGCAGGACCTCGGTAAGTATAAGTTGTTGCAGGCTTAGCTAATGCAAATTCTCTGCCAATACGTTCAATGGTTTCTGCTGGAACACCCGATATATCAGCAGCCCATTGTGGAGTAAATTGCTTATAATGTTCTTTTAACTCATCAACGCTGACATTGGTCCAGTCAGTGATAAAGTCTGAATCCTGTAAGTCCTCACGTAGAATAACATGACCTAGGGCAAGGGCTACAGCACCATCAGTGCCAGGTAAGACGGGGATCCACTCATCTGAAAAACCAGCAGTATTGGATAAACGTACATCAAAAGTAACAATCTTGGCATTACTATCAACACGTCCTTCAGTAATGCGTTGTGAATAGGGGTTATGAAAATAGGCCGCTTCAAGAACATTAGAGCCAAAATTAAGAATATATTTACTATTAGCAAAGTCTGGAGTCTCAATATCTGGCCCCCAGGTAGGTTCCATGCCAACTTTTTTTGATGATTCACATACGGAGGTGTGGTTAAGTATCGTTGCCGAACCCAAAGTATCCATAAATCGGGTCAAAACACCCCCAGTTCTATTGCGACCGTATTTAAGCATGATCTCATTCGGATCGCCATTTTTTAAAACATCATCAATTTTTGAGGTAACTTCATTATAAGCTTCATCCCAGCTAATGCGTTTCCACTTGCCTTCGCCACGTTTTCCCACACGTTTAAGAGGGTATAAAATGCGATCAGGATCATAGCTATACCACATCCCCGCATTGCCCTTCGCACAAAGTCGTCCACGAGTAGAGACATGATTTGGATTACCTTCCAACTTGACAATGCGTCCATCTTCAACAAATGCCAGAGCTCCATCCTGAATATTACACACATGACAATTTGTTGGTATTGCTTTGCGTTCTGATAATTTTTCAGGATTAAAGTCTCTTCCACCCAGGTCATTTTCCATTGCCTGGAGCATAAAAGGTGCAGTTGCTGTCACACTGGTTGTAACAGCACTGGTTTTGATAAAGTTTCTACGAGTCATTTTTAACATAATGTTTTCCCTGAAATTGCAGTGTGCTGCTTAGTAATAAGTATGAACAATTTGTGGCCCAATAAGGATTGCATAGCGAAGTGCCAGGCCACCAACCAATAACAAACTTCCAGAAGTCATCATGCCAACTGGTTTTCTGCCAAATGGCATTAACAGTAGGCCAATGGGTACCAGGAGTCCGATAATCATGCCAATAAAAATAAAGATAATACCCATTGTTCCAGAGGTCATAAACATAAAGGTGATTTCAGCTCCTGTACCGCCATAGGCAGTTGTACCCAGAAGAGAAACAAGCATGGCGACAGTTGCACCGCCAGACCAAAGCATGAAATGACGCAGGATATCCTGTAATTTTTTATTACCCTGAGTAAGAAAAGAGGCGACTGCCGAACCGGATAAAAAGGATAAACAGACAAAGAGTATTGGCATTAAGGGTGTATTCCAAACCGCACGATGTTGATGAACTGTCAGGTCAAAACCAGTATATATCGGCAGTCCTAAACCAAGCAGTGCACCAATGACAGCAACGCGTTTACCATTCACTTCATCTCGACCGTGTAACAGGAAAAAATAAACTACAGAGACAAGACTGAATGTAATCAAATTAAGACTCCCCCACGCCAGAGGTGAATCAAATTTTAAATAAGCAGGATTAATCATATTAAGAAATCGTACCGGTTGTGACAAATCACTGATCAGTAATAAGCCACCCAGGATCAACAGTACAAATGAGAGATAAAAGCCTGACTGTCGCAAGGGTTTAAATTCTTCTCGAAACCAGGACATTGCTGAAAAAAAGAACATCGCCACAGAGATACCAATAAGAAAAAAATAAACTGAATAGGCTCCTGGCCATGCAATGGTATGATATACAGTATAATCTAACATGGTACGTCTCCTCAGGCTTTATGGTTGCGATTAAAAACAGCACGCTCTTCATCAAGTTGTTCACGGGCATCATAGATCGCTCGACCATATTCAGTCATATTACGATCAGCTCCAATATAAAAAACATGAGGTTTGGTACCTTGTTCAGGACGTAATACCTGAGTCGCATGTCTTGCCACTAGTTTAGATACCTCACTATCGGGATCATTTAAATCACCAAAGATTCGGGCACGACCGACACAGGTCTGTACACAAGCGGGTACCAGATTCTGGATAACACGGTGGTAGCAAAATGTACATTTATCTACAACGCTGGTGATACTGCTGTTTGTTCGATGTTCAGGCAACATAAATCTTGCGTTATACGGGCATGATGCCATACAGGCCTTACAACCAATGCAGCGCTCATAATGCTGTAGAACAAAGCCTCCATCTTCCACTTTATAAGTAGCACCAACCGGACAGGAACGTACACATGGGGGATCATCACAATGATTACATAAGCGAGGCAGGAATTGTTTTTTGACTGTGGGATACTTGCCGACAACCCGAGTAGGAACCCAGGTTCTGAAAACGCCTAATGGGACATCATATTCAGCTTTACATGCCACCATGCAAGCATCGCAACCAATACAGCGACGCAAATCAATAACCATTCCAAATCGCCGCAAACCTGGTTTACCACGGGTTTCTCTGGCTGATAAAAGTAATTCTTCACTCATTCCCTGCTCCTTCAATACTTTTTAAATAAGTAATTATTTCATTATGAGCAAAAGGTAGGCCAGTTATAAAAAAGCTTTATTTATCAATATGCTAGTCAAAGACATAAAACAATGCGTTACTATTTGGTAACGAATGAATCAAATTATTATTTTGGCATGTTACTCTATGGAAACAAACAGGAAGGTCTGCTAACTATTAACTTTACAGGGATTCTGCATAATGTTTGATTTTCTTGTGTTACCATTAAGTAACATTGTATAAGAAAAGGTTTTATCAAAGAGCATCAGACTGCCAATAAGGAAAATTGGCTTATTTCCTGCTACTATTTTTATAACGATTGATAGATTAAAAACTAAAATTATGAACACATTAACACGTCGAAATTTTATTCGTTTTTTAATTGCCGCAGGAATCAGCATCAGTAATGCATCCAAAGCAACGGATAAAACCATTTATATTGGTATTACCCCTGTATTTCTAATCGAACTAACATCGGTATTACGTGACTGGCAAAATTATCTAGAACAAAAACTGAACCGTCCCGTTATCTTTGTTCAAAGAGACAGTTATCGTGAAATTATCATTGAATTACTTTCCAGGCGACTGGATTTTGCCTGGATATGTGGCTATCCTTTTATTGTTAATCATCGTCAATTAAGACTTGTGTCAATACCTGTTTATCAGGGTAAGCCACTGTATCAATCCTATTTTATTGTTCCAGTTCGTGATACATCAACTCAATCCATCATTGATCTCAAAGGTCGTCTCTTTGCTTATACGGATCCAGATTCTAATTCCGGTTTTTTGATCCCGAGATTTCATCTAAAAAAAGCAGGCTATGATCCCGATACATTTTTTAAAAAAACTTTTTTTAGTTCCGGCCATCGAAATGCTATTGAAGCTGTCAGTTCAGGACTGGCTAATGGGGCCTACGTTGACGGTTATGTCTGGGACTCACTGACACGATTCAAACCTGAGTTTAATAAGCAAACTCGATTAGTATCAAAATCTTCCACTTATGGCTTTCCCCCTATTGTGGCGGGTCCATCAGTCACACCAAATATGTTGCTTGATTTTCAAAAGGTACTCATCTCAATGCAAAATGAACCAGACGCAATATCAATACTAAAACGTCTTAATATTGATGGATTTAGCCTGGGTAAAACAACTGATTTTGACGCAATTAAAAAAATGGCTATAGAACTCGGTGAATTTAGAAATGCTCAATGATCTGAGTCTCCGCTATAAGATCCCAATACGGGGAACCTTATTAATTTTAATTACTTCATTAACAGTAACGGCCGCATTGGTTTTCAGAGCATACGATGATCTCAAACAAGACTTGTTAGCAAATGCAGAAAATGTGGGTTTGGTTATCGCTCGCACCCTGGTGCCAGCGATACTAAAAGATGATGTCTGGCAAAGTTTCAAATTAATACAGCCATCAGTAGAAACCAGAGAAACACAGTTTAATGAATACCAGCCGTTTCAACCTGAATCAATCATCATATTGAATAACGATTTTGTTATATACGTTGCCTCTGATCCTTTTCGTTTTCCTATGTTAACATCGCTTGAAAACATCAGCCCCACATACAATAGCTTATATCAATTTCTTGTTTCAAAACCCACGATAAACACCCAGATACTCGACCTACCAAAAACGGACAGTCTTTATGTCACAACACCTATTGTCTCAGATAACGTCCGTCTAGGAACATTGGTTATGAGTTATCCTCGCGCCAGTTTCACTCCTCGCTTTGCACGAATTGCCAGTCGTGCTTTAATTGCAACCTTTATCGCGCTTGTTTTACTTATACCTCTGAGTTGGTACTGGGGAGTTCGAATGGCAAGACCCCTCATACAATTAAGTAGCTGTATGGCTCGCGTAGGAAAGGATCAACCTGCCATTCATCATAATGAACTCTATGAGTCTAAAGATGAAATTGGTCAATTAAGTACCCGATTCAAAGAAATGCTTGGTGAACTTCAGATAAAAAAAGCACTTGAACAACAGGTTATTTCTGCAGAACGTCTGGCTGCAGTTGGACGTTTAACAGCCTCTATTGGTCACGAAATCAATAACCCTTTAGGTGGTATGCTTAATTCAATTAATACCTATAGACGTTATGGGGAGCTTGATGAAATGGCTGAAAAAACTATTTCTCTTTTGGAACGAGGTCTGCTTCAAATAAAAGATACTGTTTCTGCATTATTGGTTGAGGCCAAGTCCAGTCACCGTTATTTTACATCAGATGATGCAAATGACATCTATACTCTTATCTCACCAGACATTCAACGAAAAAAAATTATTTTAGACTGGACTGTAAACCTTGAATCCATACATTTGTCAGCAACGCTTATTCGTCAGATTCTCATCAATCTCTTACTCAATGCAATAAAAGCGGCACCAACAGAGGGTAAAATCACTTGTTACATCACTATTGAAAAAAATTTATTAATGATTACGGTATGCAATAATGGGGAAGCGATACCATCGAATCAGTTATCACATTTATTCGAACCCTTTGTTCATTATCGTTCAGATGGTAATGGACTGGGTTTATGGGTCTGTTATCAGATCGTAAACCAGCTTGGTGGTACAATAGAAGTCATTAGCAATAAGAACATAACACGCTTTATCACTAAAATTCCAATTTTAGAATGAGTATAGATATGTCAATACATTTATGTCTTATCGAAGATGATCCCATTATGGGTGAATCACTTAACTTTCGCTTTGAACTGGAGGGTTTTAAATGTGATTGGTATAAAACAGCATTTGATGCAAAAGCAGGAATTCATAAAAAAAAATATTCAATCATCATCTGTGATATCTGCCTTCCTGATATGAGTGGTTCAGAACTTTATACTCAATTATTAGAAGAAAAAATTGATATTCCTCCAACAATTTTTATTACTGGACATGGTAGTATCAATGACGCGGTTGACCTGTTAAAGAAAGGCGCTGCTGATTACATCACCAAACCCTTTGACCTGGATCTTCTTATTGATAAGTTGCTTTCTGTCAGCCTTTATTCATCAAAGGTTGAATCAAAAAATTCACAAGTTCTGGGAATTTCAGCAGCAATGCGTTCAATTGAGCAAATGCTTTGCCGTATTTCAAAACATAGCACAACGGTATTAATTACTGGTGAATCAGGTGTTGGTAAAGAGCATGCTGCACAATACCTTCATAATTGCGCCAGTAAAGATGAAAAAAAACCATTTATTGCCATTAACTGTGGAGCCATTCCTGAAGGACTTGTTGAATCGGAACTCTTTGGCCATGAAAAAGGTGCTTTCACCAGTGCTTTACGTACTAAAAAAGGCGTGTTTGAACAAGCTAATAATGGTACTCTTTTTCTGGATGAAATTGGGGAAATGCCACCCAATATGCAAGTGAGTCTCCTACGTGTGATCCAGACAATGCAGGTCGTTCGTATTGGCAGTGAAACAACAATTCCCTTAAATATCAGACTGATTTGTGCAACAAACCGTGATTTAAAACAAATGGTCACTCAGGGTACGTTTCGTGAAGATCTTTATTATCGTATTAATGTTGTTCATATTAATATTCCACCATTACGTGAACGACAAGAAGATATTTTATGGTTTACCCGTCTGTTTTTTGAAGAACTGGATCCAGATGGCAAACATTTTTTGCATCCTTCTGCAGAAGAGTATGTATTACATTATGACTGGCCGGGTAATTTACGAGAGTTACACCATAGTATTGAACGAGCCTGTATCTTGTCACCAGAACCAGGGATCAGTGTTGATGTATTCAATGAGGTAATGACTGATAATATTTTGCCCGAAATTGATGAAAAAAACCTCAAAGAACGTCTTAATTATTATGAACAGCAACTTATTTTTGAAGCTCTAGAGATGACTAATTATCAAATGAGTGATACCGCTTCAAAGCTTGGAATAAGCCGTAAAAATTTGTGGGAGAAAATGAAAAAATATAAAATTGATAAACAAAATAGTAAACAATGAGCAAATATTTTGTTCATTAAATTATTATAGATTTTACATTAATCAGTTACTTAACTAAAACTTCCAAATTATCCTGGCTATCTGTTTTTACTGAACTGTATAAATTTGATAAACTGATCTTGTTCACCTGAAATCAAAGTTTTTCGGTCAATTTATCTAAATAAATAACTTCTAGTCTTTCTGTTAAGGGGCTGATAGCAGTACTTTTATTTTGTCAAAATATGAGTCCGATTTTCAACTCAAGAATAGTAATATTGATTTGATTGGTGATTAAAACTTACCTTTTTGAGCAGTTTGGCCTGTCTATGGAAATGTCTCTTATATGCTAAATCCAGACATTTTTGTTTCCTTTAAACGAAAAACCCGGCTTGTTTTAAGTCTTAATCATTTATTTTCAATTAAGCTGAAAAGTAAAAATTTTCTTTTTTTCAAATAGTCAATCCATCTGGTCATCTTATGATCGCATAACCAGATACTATTGCTGTTTTTAGGTTAAGGCCTTTTGGGCTAAGGGCTCTTACTGCTAAGAGCTTCTCCAGCCATTTTTATCCCTGCCCAGCCCTTTTGCATAAAATTGCGGATATTCTGATGGTTGTCGGCATCAGGTTTTTTCAGGACATCATCCCGGTAATAGGTGCCGAAACAGGCCAGGGTTTCCTGTTCTGTGAGATTATGAAGTTTTGCAAAGGCAAACAGCTTACAGGAGCCGTTATTTTCTCCGGCTTCATTATAAAGTACGCCATTCATAAAGGAGGTCGGGCTGAACTCATAGTTATTGTCAATAACCGCCATGGTCTCCTTAAAATCAATGGCTTCCGGGTTGGTTTTTAGTTTATTTAAAAAATCGTCAATATTCATTTCTATTCCCATTAAAGGTTAGATGTTTTTCAGTTTCTCACACAGATGCGTGGAAAACTGAGCAGGGTGAGAGCGTTATAAATCTTCCATAAAATCCAGCATGGCCTGATGGCGAATAGTTTTTCTGTGTCGTGCCCAGAGCTGTTTCAGCTTATCCTGATCACAGATTTTTCTGTCCACCAGCATACGGGTATTGAGTTCGCCACGCGGCTGGGAGACCGGGCATTTGCTGAATACAAACTGATTGCTGATTATATCCATAAACGGCCCGGACTTGCTGGTGGGCATAATAAAGATCAGCTGCAGCCCCAGGGTATTGGTCAGGTAATCAATGACTTCTCTGGAACGGGCTTCATCCATTTTGGAAAAGGCCTCATCCACCATAACCATACGCAGATGGCTGTCGCCTTCATTGAATCTGAAGGCTGACGTTATGGCTGCCGAGCGGATAATATAGGCCGGGGTTTCCAGTTGTCCGCCTGAGCCGGTACCGTACTGGCTCAGAGGTATAGGTTCCTTGCCTTCCGGTTCCTTGTAGATTTCATAGCTACGGTAATTTCGATAGTCACTGATGCGTTCCAGTTCCCGGGCGGCTTTCTGTTCATCGTCATCGAGCAGCATGGCCATCAGCTTGTCACGGACAGCCTGAGCATTGTCTGACAGTTCGGCATTAAACAATGTGGTACCATCACCCAGATTGGGCTGGTTGATCACCTCCTTAAAAAAGCGATGGTATTCCCGAAACTCCGGCACCCAGGTGTAGGCAAAACGGAAACGCTCCTGATCGGTACCGAAACGATGATGTTCCAGCTCTCTGTTTAAATCGTCCAGAATACGTTTGCCGTCATTGATCGCCTGATATATGGAATGACATAAATTGGTGACAAAGGCGGTATTAAAATCTTCTTTCAGGGCAGTCAGTTTTTCCTGTTTTTCAGCCAGGACATTATTTTTCAGACGGTTTTTAATAGTATCCACCTGATCGGCAAGATGCTGTATCTGTTTAAAATAATCCAGACTGTTGCGCTCAAAAGCCTGATGGCTGGATTCAATGGCATCGTAACTCTTGCATAGTTGATTATGCTCCATAATGCTGGTTTCGATGTCCAGAATTTGTTCTGCCAGCTGGGTCTGCAGATTGTCCAGTTCGTCGCTGAAATCCAGCTCACCGCCGGCCTGCTGTGCCCGTTTATCCGCCTGTTCCAGTGCCTGATCCGGTTTAAAAGCGGTATCAATACGGGCAATCTGTTCTACAGCCTGTTCTTTTTCTTCCAGAGTGGTCTGCAGTTTGTCCTGCTCCTTATCCAGATTCTTAACCAGTTCGGTAATTTTTTTCTGTTCAACTTTTAAGCCGCCCAGTTCCTGATCCAGATCTTCCTTCTGTTTTTCCAGGGCCTCATATTCCTGCTGGCGCTGTGCTAATTCCTGCTCCAGGGATACATAATCGCTTAAATCCAGTTCGGCCAGTGTTTTTTCTGCCTGCTGCAGCTGCCGGTGCTGATCCAGCATATGGGTAATAATGCTGACATAGTCCAGCGCCTTAATATTCTCCACTGCGCTAAACAGTTCCCGGTTCTGGCGCATTATACGCTGCAGCTTATCGGCTTCGTTATGCAGTTTGTCCAGTTCAGCCTGTTTGGCAATCAGGGCCCGTTCCCTGGCGCCCTGACCAAATACCAGTTCAGAATCGGGCAGATCACAGCGCCACATACTATAACTGCCGGAGGCCAGCCCGTCAGCCGTGATCCCCCTGGGGGTCATACGCAGAGCCTGAGCATCGGCCACCCGCACCACATTGCCGTAGGAAGCCTTTATATAATATTCAGCAATTTTGTGTTCAAAGCGAAGAATTTCCACCACCGAATCTTTTTTAACTGACAGGCGCTGCATATCCGCCCGTGCCCGGCTGCCCTGAATGACTCTGGCGCGGTTACGGTTACCACCGGGCAGACTACGTACTGCCTGTATGGCTTCTGCCTCATAATCCTCTGTGACCAGAATAGAAAAGCGGGCACCGCCCAGATAACCTTCTATGGCCATTTGCCATTGCGGTTCAGTGACTTCAATATAATCACACAATACTCTGGGATCGGCCTCGGGACACTGCTGGCGAATAATTTTCAGTGCGTTCTGAACGTAAGGTGGATAGGTTATTCTGTGCTTATGCAGGGCATCAATTTCCTGCTGTTTGCTCTGTATTTTCTGCTGGTACTGCTGTAACTGAGCATCCTGCTGATGGATCAGTTTCTGCAGCTGATCCCGTAAGCTGCCGCCGACGGCCAGGTCATTACTGTGCAGCAGGGTAAACAGTTTATTATGTTTCTGTTCAGCTTCCAGAGCATTGTCCAGATGCTGTTCCAGAGGTGACACATCAATCCAGTCGTTACCCATAAGACTGTGCATGTCAATCTCTGATTTTTCTTTCAGATCCACAACAGCCCGAAGCTGCTTAAGCAGTTCCTTATTGTCAAAAGCCGGGATATCAATACCGATACTGGATTCTTTGAGGTTATCATAAAGCGCTTTGCTATTATCCGTATTGGTCTGTAGTTTAAACTGCTGCTCCAGCAGTGGACGGCTCTGAGCAGTAATATTCTGATTATACTGCTCAATGCTGGCGGTCAGTTCATCCTTATCCTTTAGAGCCTTAATACCCTGCCGGCTGGCCTCCAGACGGACAATATCCTGGTGTGCCTGTTTATAGCGGTCTTTGGTGACCAGAATTTTCTGCTCATGCTCAGTAATGCTATGACTGATGGCCTGCTGCTGTTTTTTGGCCTGCAGATAATGATTCTGATTAACCAGAGACTGACGTCTGGCTTCCGCATATTGAGTCACAATCCAGTTAACCCACTGAGAGATATACTGCTGGCAGACGGCACTGGTTTTATCCAGGGTTTCGATAGAGCGGATAATGGCACGGGCATCTTCTTCCATACCATGAATGGTTTTCATGGCTTCGGAGATATCCCGAATGGCATCCCCCATATCCTTGCGTTCCAGAATTTCATGGGCCACAAAGTCATTAATGCTTTTTACCGGTTTATAGGCCATAAAGGAGGAAAAGGTTTTTGCCGCATGCATGGCTTCACGATCAGAGACCGCATCCTTTTTTCCCTTTAAGGCGGCATACAGACGCCTTAAATAGGGCCGCTTTTTGCTGTACTGCTCGACTACCCTGGTACCATACTGCTGTTTCAGGCGATTAAAAATATCGGTTATGGGTACAATATGCTGCTGGTCAATAAAATCATTCTGCGACAGGGTTTCACCCTGAAGAATAAAAAAGCTCAGTTCATCCAGACGCGCCTGTTTCATAACACCGGACTGATCCAGATGGGCCCGCATACCCATAACAGCAGTAAAAGGTTCTGCGCTTTCACCTTCAGTCGGGTGAAAAACAGCCACCAGATAGCCGTCGGTCGCTTTAGGACGGGCATAGCTGCCGTCATCACAACCCAGCACATAGGAGGCCAGGGTGCGTACCTGTTTGCCGCGACGCCCACGCTGGGTAGTTTCATCCTGACCGGGATTGTAGTTATACAGGTTTTCGTGGGCGGCGGTCATAATGGTCTGTATGCCGTCCGCTGCGGTCGTCTTACCCGAACCGTTACCGCCGGAGAATAAATTGACCGGCCCGAATTCAAATTCCAGTAAGGGGATATTGCCCCAGTTAATAAATATAAATTTTTTAACAAACATGTCAGGTGCTTTTAACTTCTCGTTTAAGTCTGGTACAGGTTATAAAAAAGTCCGGAGCTGTCCTTACTCATTATCCAGCAGGACAGACAGGGCTTCGTCACTTACAAAGCTGTTAATGGTCGGCCTTATTTTCAGCCAGCTGTCTTCATGATCTTCACTTCCATCGGTTTTAAACCAGATCAGGCGCAACTGTTTTAAACGGGTCAGCAGCCGGGTTCGTTCGGTCTGCGTTTCCGGAAGACTGCGGTTTAACAGATTATGCATGCCCAGACTAAGTGCTTCCATGGATAGCATGACACAGCCGTTTTCGTCTATCTGGCCTTCACGCAGGGACTTTTCATATTCAGCCCGAAGTACCAGAATAACAGCCACATCCAGTTGCGACAGCCGTTGACGAAAGCCGCTGTTAAAGGGCTGGTCCACTTCATCCGGCAGGCCGGGCACCTGAGCACCGGGCGGGTAGATACGGACAAAGTTAAAGCGCTCATCATGCAGGATACGCACGCCAATAATCTGCAGATAATCTTCCACCCAGTCTTTTAACTGTACAAATCGATCATACAATTGTTCTTCTACCTGGCTTTCATCCCGGCACAGGACGCCGTAGTCCAGTAGACGGATCAACAATTCAGAAAATTCTTCCTGAGTGTAGTTTTTCTGTTCCAGTTGTTCGGCAAACAGGTCGCTTATCATAGTCGTTATTTCACTCTGCAGAATCTTTTATAATCATGGTAATGGAAAACTCGTCAAACTGTTTAAAGTATGTGTTTTTTGCCTGTCGTTTTAGCGGCTCAACCAGAAAGGCATAATCCGAACTGTTCTGATTAACGGCACCCAGTTCAATGGCATGGGCCATAGCTAATAAATCATCGGCGCTGGACACCGGCAGTTCTGAAATATTGAGCTGTTTTTTTTCGCGCATACTGCGGATAATATAGTCTTTTAATTCCTGGTTACGGATACTGAAGGCCTGCTCCAGCATCTGCGTTATTTTCAGTTCCTGCAGGGCCTGCTGATCCAGAGGCTGTTCTTCTGCAAGTTCGGTATCGACGGCCTGCTTTACCTTGCGTTCGCTCAGAACCACCTGCCGGGGATCAATCAGTCTCAGGTTCATGGGTGACATTATGGCAGCCGCCTGTTCAAGACGCTTTTGTACATCATCCGGCCTGTCATTTTTCAGACTATCCAGTACATTCAGAATATTGCTCTGATTCTGTGCGCCCAGGTACGCAATCTGCCGGATAATAATATCAGCCCGTTTGGTAAAGTTCTGCAGGGCTCGGCGTAAAGCCGGCAGCATGGTATCGGAGGCTTTACGCATACGCAGTTCAATGGTGTCCAGTATATGCCACAATACGGACTGCTGAGCTGACTGCAGCAACTCCGGTGCCAGCTGTCTCAGGCGTTTTTCGGCCTGGGCTTTAAAGTCTTTACGTTTTCTGCGGATACGGGCGATGGTCTGTTCAATCTGATCCCGGTGCTTCTCTACACTATCTGCTGACAGGCGTATAGACAGATCGGGCTGGAAGCGTTTTTCCATAAAGTCAAAAAAGTGCTCTGAAGCCTGCTGCACCATGACCTGTGATTCTACTTCCTTAACCAGCTCCCGTTTACAGTCTTCCAGCTCGGCAATGACATCGGTAAAATCGGTAATAATACGTTCCGAGTATTCGTAGGCATCCAGCAGATCATGTGCCTCACCGCGATTAAGAAAGGCTTCCAGAGCATTGAGGGTATTGCGGGTATTTCGATGCCGGGTGCGTACCCGGGTACTGTTGGCCTCAACCAGCGGCTGGGTAAACAGGCGCCCCATCCGGCTGAAAGGATAGGTGGACTGAAAGGTGACCTGATCCACCTGTTTTTCTATCCAGCCGTTTTCCACCAGCAGGTTTAATGTCCAGCCGGCCTGTTCACGGACATTTTTAAAACGCGGTGCAGATAAATCACCATCCTCTGTCTCAGTATCATCCAGTTCCGTTAAAGGGGTTCGGGCCAGAGCCTCTTCAAAAATTTCGATTAACTGTTCCCGCCGCAAAGACTCACCGTAGTCAGCATTGGCACTGTACTGGCGCTCGTACAGCAGACGCAGACATTCTGCCACCTGTTCACGGTATTTACTGGTCAGTGGTTTGAAAAACTGCTGGCGTTGAGCGGAAAAAAACATGGATCAGACAGGGGATTGTTATATAATGGAGGCGAGATTGTAACAGAATAAATCAGCCAGAGAAACAAGCATTTGTTTATCACTAACTACTGATTTAGCTCTAAAAAAACACATCATTAAAGTGTTATAAGGGGACTTAAAATGAGTACCAGAATCTTACCCACCATCGTTCTGTCCGGTCTGGCTTTTTCCACACTGTACAGTATTAAC